>MDSZ01007056.1_pt1 | contig 15863 bp, 19 predicted proteins | sample 811201 | NCBI WGS metagenome assembly MDSZ01 (sample SAMN05326647, study PRJNA326480) | marine metagenome | isolation source: seawater | place: Indian Ocean: North | collected 2010
GTTTTTGGCAAATCTGTGTGCATATTAGTCATGGTATTTTAGGTAATTATTAGTATATTATAACATAATTGGTAATATTGTCAACCATGAGAAAAAGTAAGAGTAAAAAAGTTAACGTAAAAAAACTGTTCAAGATCAGGCTGGAAAATACGGAGACTAGATACAAAAACAAAAAAGGATTCAGGCCAACCGAGCAACAAGCATATCAGTGGTTTAGAGTAATAAACCGTGCTCTCTTTAACAGTAGATTACCAATGGTGCCATTGCATGTGAGAAAACTACACAAGGACTGGGGCAGATGTGTGGCAAATTGGGACAACAGGAAAACACGTAAGGGAAAATTTGACCAAAGGGTAATACCTTATCATATAGAAGTTGATTATTTCATAGAACTTCATTGTAAGTTTCCAAAATGGAAAGACTTTATAGAAACTCTTGCACATGAAATGGTACATCTTTACCAAATGACGTGGTTACAAGATCCATATTCAAATCACAATAAAAATTTCTTTGCGTGGAGAACAAAGTTCCAACGTGCAGGCCTAAGCCTCACTAGGTGTTAGTATCTTTTCAAAGTCAGCATAGGTTATAATTTCACTATTTCCAAGATATGTACCTGTCTGTAAGCGGTTCAGATAATCAGGTGGATCGTCATGGACTATGGTAACTTTGCAGTATGGCCTCATCTTTAGGAAGTCTCTCAGTTGTTTAAGCCACCCATCAAAAATATCATTACCATGCCTTTCGCCATAATTTTCGGTGTCCTGGTAAATGTTGTTTAATTTGCCTCGACCGTATTCCCTAAAATCAAAACCTATGAGGTAAATGTTTTTGTGTCCATGCACTGCGGCAGTCCAAAAGGCAACGTTACCTGATATCCAATGAGGATTGTTTGGAATCAAGTTTAGCATGTTCTTGCTGTATTCTCTGTTTACTTCCAAGGACGGAGCGTAGTGGACAGTTTTCAGACCTACCTCGGCCTTACACATTTCTTGCGTCACTTTCGTGTCAACGCTGAAAATAAAGTCAGGCATAAAGTCTCTGTACAATGCATTGCACCCATATGTTTGTCCTGTATCTTTCAGACGGTGCAGGTCGAATCCTTTACGTGACGGGCCATTTCCAATTACGTATGCGTTGCCTCTTGGCACAACTTTCACCTTGTCTTCGTAGAAAGCAGTCTCCTGTATACGCTCTCCTTTCCTTATTATTGTGTTTACAACTATTGTTTCTCCCTTGTAGGGTTTCCAATCGATTGGTTTAATTTGATTATCCTGCATTGAAATATTTCTCTTGTAACCTTTGCTTGATCCTTGACCATGGCAAACCATTTTGTATCTCATCTGGCCACCATTCCGTGTGGGCCAACCTGTTGGCCCATTGTTGCCGGTCAGGCATGGCCGGATTATTAATGTTTGTAAAGGAGTGATTACCTACTTCATAACTCAGGCTGGCCTCTGACACGTATACTGGTATACCGGCAAATACAGCCATCATAGCCGGATTGCTCGAATGGCTTACTACTGCCCATGCTGATTTCAACCTTTCTGCTAGATCCGTGTCATCATAGGTGTTCATGTCTCTACGAGGTTCTACCATGGTAACGCCTTTGTATTTTTTTACATCTATCGTGACACGATTCCTAGGATGTGGCCTTATCACTATAGGTCTGTCGGTGTATTTCCTTATTTCAGTAATTTGTTCATCAAACCATTTTGACATTGGTGGATTGTTACGCCATTGATGACTGGTGTCGTGCTGGCCACAGATTATTATATTTTCTCCTGTCTGTTTCCATGGCTTAAGGTCAATGTGAAACTTCTTCCAACGGTCATTATCTATATTTTGATTGGCAAAGTCAGCCTCTCTATTGATGCCATTTATTCCTATTTTCCATGTCTCATTTCTTTTAATACCTCCAACCTCGATCACAATTACAGGTTTGTTGGCATTTCTGTATCGATCCCATATCTCTTTATACTTCCGCATTCGTCCTTGCCATAGCACACTCCAAATCACTGCCACGTCTGCGTCATTGACCCGTTGGTTCACGAACACCTGTTCGCCGCTATTCTCGAGAGATGTTATGAATTTTTTAAAAACATCTTTTGAATTTAAAGGACCGTGCAATGGCCAAATTTCTATTTTCATCAGTTTCCTTGTTTGCCCTTTGCAACCTTGCTGATGATGTCTTGTGCTTGTTTAGGGTCAAATTTTACACCACCAAAAGGATCATAGTTCTCAACATTTTTCCAGTAGTCTTGGTCCCGCTTGATACGTAAATCTGATCGAGAACTTTTGCCTTTTATCTTTCTTTTACCTTTCATGTGGTCTATGTAATCACCCAATACACTGTTTATAAAGACATGTAGTCCTTCGACCCCTGCACCTTTACCTATGTCAACACCGTCATTAGGCGCAACACGTTTTAGTGTTTGCCAGAACAAGTAACTGTCATGCCATTCGACCTCCTTGAATATATCTCCTGTAGTGTATAATTTTGTCCAGGCGTTGATAAACGTTTGAATTTTTGGATGTCTCCTGTTGTAACAAACCCAACCACATTCTGGATAAGTGACTCTGCCAAGATAATTAACCAATTTGTCTTTGGGCAGTAAACCAGTGACAAATTCTTTTGTGATCGGCCTGAACGTATAGGTATCTGCGTCCAACCATAGCACGTAATCGGTGTTAACATTTTCAAGTGAATGGGCAACAGCAAATGTCTTGTGAGAGAATCGGACGGCGTCCCAAAGGAAACTGCCTTTGTTTTTATCCTTGTCGCCTGCACCTGGTAAACGTCTTACGCCACCGGGTATTTCCTGTGTCTCCCCATTGGCAACAGGGTCGTCCTTGTGTTTATTCTTGAATGCTGTGAGTTGAGGACTCTCTTTCTCTAAATCAACGTAAACAATCTTTTCATGAACAAGATCGGGTCTATGTTTCTCGTAATATACGTAAAGTTTCACGTCATCCGGCCAGTTTTGTATATGACTTTCGATCATTCTTTTTGCGTATGTGGTCCATCTGTTTGGCGGGAAGGTTGTGATTACTGCGAGGCTGGTCATGATCAATATTTAATCTTGTATTTTTCTTTCCAACTTTTATATGCCCATGCCGGGATCAAACTTTTACCAACTTTGGCGTTCACAGTTATTGTGTTTATTTTGTTTTCTTCGGCCATGTTACGTTGGTATAGGTCCGTCAATTCCCTGTCTGTATTGTTCTTCAGCCAATGTCCTACGGGCACTGTCCACCCTGTTTTTTCTTTTTTAACGATTTGACTGGGCAGTAAGTTTTTGTATGCTATCTTTGAAAGAAGTTTTGTGTCTCTGTCTCTGGGTCCTATTTTGAATTTGGTCGGAATGTCCAAACAGTACTGCATGAAATATTTAGAAGCAAGTGGGAATCTTCCTTCCATGCTGTAAGCCATACCGTAGGTGTCATTCCTACTGAAAAATTCTGCTGGCACTTGTGTAACACAGTCCAGCGCCATGTATGAAGCAGTTGGATCATTTTCATTCCACAGTTCGTCTGAGTAACATTTTGAAAACTCCTCAATCAGTATTTCATCTGACAAGATGTCGTCCACAAGCGGCACAGGCCTCTTTATCCTGTTTAACCAAAGTGTCAAAACATCTTTCCACGATTTAACAACAAATCTCTTATGTAATATCTGTTGGTATTTGGTGTAACCACCTAGTATTTCGTCTCCCATGTCACCGGCCATTGTAACGACTATTTCATGTTCAGATAAAACTTTGTTGGTGTGACAATACATTGATGAGTTAGCGGTGTATACAGGTTGCTCACCAAAGTAAACAGAATTGTCCCACGAACTGGCAAATATTTTTGGTGTGATTTCTATTTCGGTGTGAATGAATTTTTCAGAGTCAGCAAGTACCTTGGCGGCCTTTGCATCACTGTTGAAGTCCTCGTCACCATTTACTTCAGGATTAAATTTGTTTGTGAACGTATGGACTTTATCTTGTATTTTTCTTAATTCGTATGCCACTACACTGGAGTCTAAACCTCCACTGAGGAATACACCGATCTTTCTTTTACCAATAGCACATCGTTTGACTGCTTGAGCCAGTTGATTCCTAAATTCCTCCGGATTGAAGTTTCTGTTTGCGTTTGGTTTGATGTAGATCCGTTTGGTGTGTACTATCTTTTTATCGTGCAAATCATAGACCACAGTCTCCCCTGGGAGTAATTTTTTAATACCACTGAAGAGGGTCTGCCTTAATGGATTTAATCCTGTCCGGCTTTGAAAACTTGCGGCAAGGTGATCCAGTGTTCTTGCGTTTGGTACTTTATCCAGCATGCCTTTTATTTCTGATCCAAACACCAGTCCCTCGTTGATCTCTGCGTAGTATAATGGTTTAATACCGGCGTGATCCCTTGACAGGTAAAGTTTTTGATTTTCTCTATCGTAGTAGGCAAAGCCGTGCATGGAATCTATCTGATCGATGAAGTCTATACCAAACTCGTCTAGTCCCCATGCCAGCAGTTCTGTGTCACAGCCAGTGATCCCCGCAAATCCTTTACCTTTGTATTTGGCTTTTAGTTCTTCATAATTGAAAATTTCACCGTTGTACACCAAAGTGTTGCCTTTTGGTGTTTTCCATGGTTGTGTTGATAATTGTGGGTCTGCCATTATGCTTAGAAGGTTGTGCCCAAGAGTCATTTGGTGTTCTGGATCCCACCAGACCTTGTAACCATCAGGTCCCCTGTGTGAGCATGTGTTAATGTACTGCTGTACGAATTGAGGATCGTGTGCTGTTATCCCGTATATTCCACACATTACAGACCCAGTTTGGATTTGAACCTTTTATACACTGTGCCATCTCTGATTTCTTTTATGCTCCAAAGTTTGTAACCGATATCGTTCACCCATTGTGTCCTATCTGGTGTCTTTGGTGTCTCTATGTCTGCTAGATTCTTGTTACACACGTCCCAGCACAGGGCAAGATCTGATGTGCAGAATGTGGGTATACCTCTAATACAACTGTCCACACTTGCGGTAGAGTTGTGTGTGACAACTGCATGTGCATTAGTAATTGCTTCTTGAAAATGGAATCGATAAAACTTTTTTTGATCTCCAACAAAGTCTTTTTGTGTGTACTGTAGTTCAACATCTTCTGGTAGTTCATTCTTACGTTCAAGTATGTTAGACACATTGTTTGGATGCGGACGTGCGATAAATTTCCTGTCAGTCATGGGCCTCAACTGATCATACACTCCATTGAACCAGTCTATTGGATCTAATTCATTCATGCTCCAATTGTCTTTTGGTTGTAAAACAAATATGATTGGGTCGTCTTGGTTTGATTTTCTCCATGGCTCATATTTAACGTTAAATTTCTTCACAAGCATCTCCCACCGATCGCTTGGACTGTTATCACTTAAAAAGTTTCCGTCGTTCATTGGTGTGTATAAAGATACTCGAAAATGATGGTCTGGGGAGGTAGATACGTTTCCAAAACTTGAAAGCAGTCCACCGTCAAAAGTTATCAAAGGTATGTTTTTTGCTCTACAGTTATCTGCAAGTTCTCTGCGTCTACCCTTGGTGTGATGCATTTGCTTATCACCTCCGTAACCAAACATGGCCGCCATTGGTGCCGTTGGATTCATCTCTCCTTGCACTGTTGGCCCTGACCTGTGTTCGTTTACGATCACTGCTTCGTCGCCTGCCGCCTCTACTCCTTCTTTGAGATGATACAGCAACTCATAACTGTTTCCTCTCCTACGATCTTTTACTGTCCTTCTGAATATCTCAACTTTCATTTAACATTCTCCATGCTGTCCCGTTTGACATTTCTTCCATGTTCCAATTATTGTATGCTAAACTTGAAAACAATGCAACCCTGTCTCCGTATTTAGGTGTTTCTATCCTTGCGAAATTCGTTTCCGAAATTGGTGCCGCCGCACTGGCTATGGGATCGCAGAACACTGGAACGCCGTTTGCGAGACTGGCTATCATTGTGTTACTGTTATAGGTTACAGTGGCGAAGTAATCACTCCAGTTTATTTTTCCTTGGTGGTGTGTTGGCCTGTCTATTTTTACCGTGGCACCGACATGGTCTATGGCAATTGTTGGGTTGTAAGGTTTTTCCCTAACGTCGATCTGCCTATCCGTGTTTTGCCTTAGTGTCTTTAAAGTTTCTTGAAGCCAATCTTCGGCCTTAAAAAAGTTTGAGATTGCATTAGTAGGCGGTAGCACAAGTATCTTACCTCCCTTGCTCCATGTCTTTATGTCCTGTTTGAAATGCCTCTCATATCTATCTGTCGGCCGTTGTTGTAACTGATTCTGACAGTGTTTATTTTTTGTTATCCGGAGCCAGTGAGGACTGTCGTGAGCGTTAGTAAAATATCCATGATCCATGAAATAGAAATCACGTTTCTCTTTTTCGCACCATTTGTATACCTCGCCACTGCCTGCAAGTATTCCATACATTGTTAGATTTTCTTTTGGTAATTGCTTTAATTCTCGAAACTGATATATTTTCTTAGGTCCAGGCGTGCCCATAACGAAAGCATCCACGTATCTCTGTGTCCTCGGTTTTGTAGTATGGATACCTGCAATGATCATCTTCTAACCTCTTTCACTGAGAACATTGAACGTTTTGCCACCCTGTTGAATTCTGCAATTATGTTTACACTACGTCTGTGTAGAACCGCGCCTTCTCTTGGAGATACGCTATGCACTGCCTGTGCTGTGCTATTGCAAAACATAACCATTGTGTTACGTTTATAGGGCACAGACTTAACAATTTTGCCTGCTTTGTCTCCAACTTCTCGTCCTCTGTTTTTGTTTACTTGCGTGATGATATTGTTTGCCTCATGTAATTGGAATTCTCCTCCAGTACTTGTATCATCTTCATAAGGCATGTATAAAAGTCCTGCATAAATTTCTCTGGGGTTGTCAATATGCGGAGTACGTGAACTAAAATTAATAGGTTTGTGCATTACTGTTTGGCAGTCGGTTCCTATCTTGTCTCCACCTTTGTCCCAACCCCTGGCACTTATTGTGCTATCAATGTCTTCTACCGCTGGCATTAAATCGCCAAAAACGTTTTTGACTTCTTTGTAAAATTCTACAGACGTGTGATACTGTGCAAACTGTCTCCATAGGTCTGAAACCACGTTTTGTTTCAGCATCTGATCAGATTTCAACCTATAGCATATCCCATCATCGAAAGGTTCTGTGTCTAGTAATTGTTGTGTTGGCCATTCTTTTTCAAGTTGATCATAAATGTGTTCTGGTAGAGCATCTTCAATAACAAAGTGTGGGTAAGGATCATTTACAAGAGTTGGGATCTTTTGCAAAACAGATAACGTCATTCTAAGTGCTCCATTATTTCTGGAATGTTTATTTTGAAATTGATCATGTCACTAAATCTTTTTACTCCGGGTAATTTGTGTCCATCATTACGCGGTATTTTAATTACGTCTGCTAAAAAAAGTTTGTGTTCAAGGTTCAAGTTGTGAGACAATAGAGGATAAACTTTTTTGTGTATCATATTTTTATCTTGTATTTCAATCACTTTTGTACCAGGCCGGCACCATAATAAGTTCACCATTCCAGCACCGTGGGCCGCCAAAACGTGTGTCGCCTCTGCGAAGGTCCTCATCTGGTCTTCTATGGTTAAGTTTTCTAAAACCACAGTTTCCCATCCTTTCAACTTAAGAAGTAATTCATCAGAATTTACTAGTCTCCTTGTCTTTGCTCCTGGCCTTAGCACAACTATCTTCCTGTGTGGTTTGGCGTCTTTTAGGCTTTGTAGTCCTTTGAAATGCCTTAACCACGGCGCAAGTGGTGGAACTATTATACCATCTTTTGAATTGCTTATACTTGGAACAAGCAGGTGTTTGAACTGCCAAGTTTCCCCCTTTGGCATTACAACTATTTTAACATCTGGGAATAGGGCCTTACACACTTTTTCAAAATAAGGACTATGATTTGCCAATATGAAGCAAAATCTTGCAAAGTTTGTTGACCACCTTTTCTCCAGTAATCGAAACTTTGATATTACATCAATCCATATGTGCCAAGGATTATTTTTGCTATCATCATCAACAGGTAACCAGACGTAGGTATGTGTTTCATTGAAACTCTGTTTCACTGCTGGCAATTCTAGATCAACTGTGTCACTCCACTCTTTCCATAGTCTATGGCTTTTGTATGGCTTGTGCCTACTCTTGTGTGTCAACTTCCAAACGTATTCAGTGATCAACTTGTTTTCTCTGGTCAACAACAGAGGGCAAGTGTGTACTTTACAATCATGAAACTCTGCCACGAATGTTGGTAAACTGTTAAAATTTGGATCAATAGATTCATGATATGGTACCGTGTAATTGTATTCTGGATCCACCATTTCCCATCTATCGAGGAAATACTTTAATGAGCTTATGTTTTTGACTGACATTTTATTAATAATTATGTTATAATACACTATTATGATTTTATTTTCAAACGGTTGTAGTTTCCTAACACCCAGGCCCAAAGACGGAGTGGAAACATTTACCAGTAAAATTATTGCTGAAAAATACGGAATGGAGTTCGTAAATTTGGCCATGGGAGGTAGAGGCAACTTACGAATGAGTTTTTCTTCCAAGGTGTGGTTCGAACAGAATCATGGCAAAGATGTGTTCGCTGTAATCGGATGGTCCAGTGCAGTGCGGAATGATTACGTTACAGACGACGGATGGAAGAAGGGCAGGATACCAGGAACTGATCTAACTTGGCGGACCTGGAAAACCCTAGACAACGTAAGTTTCATAAGAAAAAACAAAGGCTGGGATATTGAAAATAATTTGATAATGAATTTTTTAGATAACGTATTCGACTTACAAAATTATTTTGAACTTAAAAAGATACCTTACGTGATGTACAACTCATTGCCTAATGACTTTGGTAACAAAATTGAAGACTTCAAAGTGTTAAGGAACGCAATCAACATGGATAGATTTTTTAGTCCTACAACAAGTCATTTGGAATACGTGTGTGACAAAAAATTGATTGTCAGTCCGAGCGATCCACATCCGTCGGCGGCCGGCCACGAGCAGTGGGCAAAAAAACTTATGGAATTTATAGATGCTAACAATTTACGCACCATTTAGCAACAAGACAAGTAAAGCATGGGAAGTGTTCAACGGTTTTGAAAAGTCGTGGCCAGATCAGATAACAAAACTAGACAATGCGGTAGAAAAAGATCCAGTGAGCAATAGCATGTTCTGGGGGTTTGTTGGCAACAACAGGGAAATGATTCAAAAGTTAGATGCACGTAATCATACCTATTGGTTCACAGACACACCATACTTTGGTAGATTCGATAACAATAATTTGAAACCAGACAATCATTACTGGCGTATTTGTAAAAACAGAATACACGTACCATACCTAAAAGACTGCAAGTCAGACAGATTTGAAAAGTTTGGTTTGAAAATAAAGGCACCAAACTTTGCTGGTAAACACGTGTTGGTTTGTCCTAGTTCCACAGGTATACACGGATACCTAAACAGACCGGATTGGACAAACGAAACAATAGATCAAATCAAGAGATACACGGACAGACCTATCAAACTTCGACACAAGCCTAGGGGCAGGGGTACATCAGGCCCAAGCGAGGCAACTGTACCCCTATCCGAGGATCTTAAAGAAGCGTGGTGTGTTGTGACCAGTTGTTCCATAGCGGCGGTGGAGGCCATATGTGAAGGTATACCGGTGTTCTGTGATAACATAAGTTTTGCCGTGGATGTTGGCAACGTGAATTTATCTGACATAGAAAATCCTTACTACGGCGGGCCTGAACCATGGCTATACAGTCTTGCATATCAACAATTCACTCCAGAGGAGATTAGCAACGGTACAGCAGTCGAGATACTAATGGATAAGGGGATATTATGAACATAGAGCAATTGGAAAATGGTTTATGGGTACCTTCGACCGACGCACAGATCGAGCAGTGGCGTCAGGAGGGCCGACCACACATGCAGGATAAATGCTTGTTCCAGTTTGTTAAATGGTGTGAATCACAGAACAAATCTTTCGGCACAGTTGCGGACGTTGGTTCATGGTGCGGAACATGGGCCATTGCCATGCAAGGATTTGCAAAGGAGATGCATTGCTTTGAACCTAACCATGTGCATTATGAATGCCTTACGAGGAATATTGCAAAACACAAACACATCATAACTTACAATCAAGCGATCGGTAGTGAAGATGGGTTTGTCAAGTTGTCTGACGAAACTGCAACACAAAACACCAGGGTGCTTCTAGAAAAAGGAGAAACTAAAATCAACAAACTTGACACCCTTGACATTGGAAAGATAGACCTACTTAAAATAGATGTGGAAGGCCTAGAAATGGAGGTGTTGAAAGGAGCGAGTGAAAAACTTAAGGACACTGAGTATCTCATGATAGAGTTGAACAACAATAGTAAAAAGTATGGTAGCAGTAACGGAATAATAGAAAAACATCTTGAGAGCATTGGCTTCAAAGAACTTATCAAAACATGGCCAGACATTGTTTACAGTAAAGCATGATGTACGAATACCTTAAAAAACTTAAAACAGAAAAAAATTTTTCACCTGTGACAATCTTAGACATCGGCGCATGGAATGGCTTTTGGACTAAAAACGTTATGCCTATTTGGCCTGATGCAGACTACACTTGCATAGAAGCAGGACCTAAGCATGAAAAAAGTTTGAAACAAATAACTCCCTACTATCATATTGCGGTGTTGGGAGACTCCAACAGAGAGGTAAAAATGTATTTGCGAGAAATAGATAAAGGCAACAGGAAAAAGATCACATACACGAAAGGTTCATCTGTGTTTGGAATTTTTAAGGATTATGAAGTAAGGCAAATGCAAACACTGGATGAATTGGTAGGCGCAGACGCGGTGTATGATCTAATCAAACAGGATGTGCAGGGTGCAGAAATAATGATAATGAATGGGGCGCCAAACATATTCAAACGTGCCAAATATGTGATACAAGAAGTTAATATCCACAAGGATGAAAATTTCATAGATATGCCGTGTGAAAGTGAGATGGATGATTATATGATAGATCTAGGTTTTAAAAATAGTGAAGTGATCGAAAAAAAGGATCATGCAGGACAAGTTGATAAAATCTACTTTTGAAATCTTTTAAGTATATTTTGAAAAATTGTTAAACTCATATCCAACTGTAAAAGAGGATTCCTAATATATTTCCTTTTCTTCTCAATGAATCTAAGATTTTTATTAGTTGTTATGAGAAATGTGTTTGGCGTATATTGAACATCTTTTCCCTCCACGGAAACATAAGACGTCGTTAGGTTAGATCTTTCTTTGAAGAACCATAAGCACATCACTTCTTTATCAAAGTCAATCTCAGAAAAATTTTCTTTGAATTCAAAACCCATTTTGTACTTGGAATCAAAATCTTTCCACACTTGATGATTTATATTGTTTTGATTTTCATACAATCGGTCATAGTCATTATTGGGGAATATTGTTTTAGTATATATGTATTCCACCGGATCCTTGTGGTAATGATTTGGTTTAAGGGTTTCCCAATTCATTATGCACTGAAAAGATTAATTAGTTCTTTCTTCCAATCGTCAGCGTATTCACAATCACGGTATCCGTCGAACCACGGACCACCCTCTGTGTAGTGCAGTATTTTAGGTTTTCCGTCGACTGGCTCCTTGTACCAACCAACCAACCAATTGTATTCCAGTGGTAGAGATCCTATTTCGTTGTCATCGAGCCAACTGAATCTGTGTAAAAACTTTGGAGACTCTTCGTTAAGTAGTTCTGGTGTTAGTATTTTATTTTTTGGATGTTCACAGTTCCATAGTACCATGCTTGACCAATTTTTTCTTGGATACACTGTCTGTACCTGTCCGTCCATCTTGGTTGTCTCCTTTGGCGTGTAGTCATGTTGTACGCAAACAACTGCCTTAGAGTTGTCGCAATACTTTGTTAATTCATGTGACGGAATCTTCCAAAGGAAATCACAGTCGCAAAACACTGCCCACCCTTTAAAATCATTCATGTATGGAACAAAAAATCTAGTGAACGTGAATTCTGTGCTGGCAAGTTTGTCAACAGGGCGTGTGTACAGACCTTGATCCCTCATTTGCTTCTGCTTCAGTGGTATTACTTCTGCTGAAGGATCTCTACGTTTAATGCTGTGTTCACAAACCTGATAAGCGATATCTTCTCTACTGTCGTGTCCTACATATATTTTCATGTGACGATCTCTCTGGCCAGTTCAGGCATGTAATCTTCAATGTTTATTTTTCTGTAATTATCTCTTTTATTGACCATGTCGACAAAAGTTCTGTATTTGCTCTCTACTAGGCTATAATTCTGCAGACGGTCCTCTAGAAGTTTAAGTATTCCTTGGACATTTTCCGTGTGTGTCAACTTTTCATTGGCTATGCTTGATAAATTTTTGTGTGCTTGTTTTAACACTTGTTTTGGTAAGTTTAAAAAGTATAGGTGGTCTGGGTCTATTAGGATGTCCAATTTGATGTAGATATTTTCGTTATAGGCAAAATTTATTACCTCATGAACGTACAACACATTTAAGTTTTGAACCACTGTGTTGATGTAGGTGTAAGCGTTGGGCAAAGACTTAAATTTATCAACGTTACTTTTCACTACTTCCCAGGACGACGGATATCTCATGTATTCTTCGCACTTGCCGGTGCCATCTATGCTTAATACCAATCTTAGTTCCTTGAACTGCCTTAGAAGATCTAAAATTTTGTCATTACACACTGTAGCGTTGGTGGTGATGTGCAATTTAACAGAATGTGCTTTTTCGTTTTTAACTAGCAGTTCTAAAAGTTTTATAACTTTGGGATTGAACAACGGTTCCCCGCCGAGTAATTTAAGCAAAGAGATATCATGATTGGCCAGATCTTCAATTTTTTGATAATGTGCATCGTCTAGGTTGTAATCTTCCTGGGACAGATTCTCATATCCAAGTGCGTTATTTTCTATCAAAAGCCTTGAACTGTTTACACCGGAGCACATTTGGCATTTGAGATTGCACAGATTGGTGATAGAAATTTGGACGTCCTCTGGAAAAAGCAAATTGTCTTTACCTATCAATTTCAGGTTCTTTTCAAATTTATTTTGAAATATTGCCCTGTGTTCTTCGTTAGATCTGAGACGAAAACTCCTTAATCCGGAGTCCTCTTTTATCCAGCACTCTGAACACTCCTTTGGTTTCTTGTTCTGTAGGAAACTTTGTCTCAGGTACTGCAAATATTCACTGTTCCACCATTCCTTGATGCTTTTGTCTTTTATATTTGGTATAACATTTTCGTGAAATTCACTTTTAGACTGATCCATAACGCAACAAACTTTGATGGCACCCGCGGCGTCTACGTCAACACTGTTGAACGGTCGAATACAGAAATTGCTCTTACTATTTTTTGATTTTCCCATTGATCACTTGGTAAACTTCTTTCCAATTACTTACTCGTATTACCTCTGGGTGATCAAAGTCTTGATTGTATGGGTGGTCGATTAAAATAGGCTTTAAACCGTATTTGAGCCCGGCTATAGCGTTGTTTGGCTTGTCCTCCACCCAATATAGTCCGGTGTTGTGAAACTCCGCTAATGCTGAATCTTTATCGGCTCCTGTGCCCAAAATATGGTAGTTCACGAACACATGGTCTCCAAACAATTCGCCTAGTCTACGCTTACGTAATTGTTGTGCCGGTATGTCTGAAGTTTGTGAAGTGATGGGTATGAATGTCCAACCTTCCGCGGAAAGAAGTTTCACCCAGGTCTGAGATTCCAACATTGGCCTTTGAGTGCCCATCCAGGCACTTCTGTTGAATTCACGGATGTGTTTCCTTATTTCGTCTTTTGTTACACCAAAACGCTCTGCCATTTCGTATGTGTTTTGTTTGTCGGGAAGTAATCTATGTGGGTGATATCTTGCACCCCTTTCGTCGAACAGTGTTTTCTGTAACATCCATTTTGTGAAATGGTGTTCCCATTCTAGTAAAACGCCGTCTACGTCTGTAAGTATGATTCTATTTGATGTCGGCATCTTCCATTCCTGCAACTCTCAGTTTGACGATGTTTGTGATCTGCCATTGCTTCTGATCTAGTCCTTTGGTTATGCCTAAGTATTGGTTCCTTATAAGTGCAAAATCATTTATAATTTTAGTAAGGTCAACCACATCGTCTTCCCCGTCCACATATTTTTCTGCATCTCTACTTGATAATGCCCTATTGTAGTTTTCCAAATATTTTTTAAAAGTCTTTGATCTCAATCTACGCAGTTCAATATTTAGGTATTCTAGAATTGCTTCTAGTTGTTGCAGTTGTCCAAATCTTTCTTCGACTATTCCTGGAAGTGCCGCACTTGCCCTTTCTAGGTTGCCGTATATCTTACACTGCTTTTTTGCTTCGAGCAGTTCTTTGTCGTAGTGTGCTATACAGTCTGGTATTTTGCTGAGATTCCTGCTGACTTCGTTATACCAATTAATCATTTTCGCCGTATCCGTCTGACTCTTCGTCTTCCTCGAACACGGTGTTTATTGCTTCTTCAAGTTTTGGATCATATTCTGCAGATGCTTTGATCTCATCATGTTCAACACCGATGTCTTCTAAACTTTTTATAAAGTCAATTGCCATGTCGAGTTTTTGTCTTTCAGGTACGTAGTGTACTACCGAATCCCACAATCTTTCGATGTCTTCGTGTGTAAAGTCGATCATTGTTCTTCTTTTTCTTCTGCTGTTTCTACAGATGCTTCTTCTTTGAAGTTTGCCATTATCATATCTAATTTATCACCTGTCCATGCTTTTCTGAAGTCTATGTGTTCTTTGCCCTGTGGATCAACATACTTTAGTCTATTTCCTGTTTGTACCAGGATTCCTTTTTTCTCAAAAAGGTCAACAAGTCCACTGTATGGATCCATTCCTGTGTCATAAGGAATTTTTACCTGTACACCTTCAAAAGGCTTGGCATATCTTGTCTTCATGACTTTACAAGCGGCTCTGATACCTCTCACATCGCTTACTTTGTTTCCTTTTTCGTCTTCTTTTAATTTAAGTTTTTTCATTGCAACAACTATACTTGATGCGTATATGAATCCTTGACCGCCTGATATCTTGTCATCAGGGTCGAACATGTCTTGTGATGCGTATGTGTGGTTGGTTGCTATTAGTCCCACGTTCCAACTTCCAAACATGTTTACACAGTTTCTTACAAGTGCTGTCAAGGCCTTGGGTTTTCTACCAAGGTCACCTTTCATCTCACCTGCTTCAAATTGATTAACGTCTGTTGGCGTCAACAACATACCCAAACTGTCTATAACGAATAGTACTTTAGGGGCACCTTCTTTGTTGTCTGCGTGTTGTTCTCTGTAACCTTTCATGAACTCAGACACAGTCTTTGCGACATCGTCGACCATAGACATGCTCAGTTTCATAAGTTTGTCTTCTGATGTGTCCACGTTAAGTGCTTGTAGCCATTGTTCATCTAACGCATTCTCTGTGTCAATCAGTATGACAAAGATACCTTGGTCTTGTGCGTTTTTAATAATGTTGCCTGATGCTATGTAACTTTTACCTGCACCAGACTCACCGGCAAGGACTGTAACCTTACCTAGGGGAATTCCTTTGTTGAAATCACTTGTCATCAGATAGTTTAATGCGTAATTTCCTGTTGATATCCAATCCGTTGGATCACTGAAACCTATGCCTAACCCTTGTATTGATTTTGTTAAACTTTTTCTAAATTTTGTTGCATCAAAAACTTTTGTCATAATTTTGTCCTTTGTGTCATCTATTTTAGCATACCTAGGCCCTAACGTCAATATATTAGGGCCTTGGTAA
>MDSZ01019534.1_pt1 | contig 15862 bp, 7 predicted proteins | sample 811201 | NCBI WGS metagenome assembly MDSZ01 (sample SAMN05326647, study PRJNA326480) | marine metagenome | isolation source: seawater | place: Indian Ocean: North | collected 2010
AAATGGGAGGATGGTTTAATAAAGAAATAAATTCTTTTAATGATTTAAGGGGGTTGAAGATGAGAATTCCTGGTTTTGGAGGAAAAGTTTTATCTAAAGCAGGTGGTACTGCAGTAACAGTTGCTGGTGGAGGAATTTATACAAATCTTGAAAGAGGAGTTATTGATGCTACTGAATGGATTGGACCATACCATGATTATCTTATGGGATTTTATCAGGTAGCAAAATATTATTATTATCCTGGTTGGCACGAACCTGGAGGTGTTTTGGAAATGATAATAAATAAGGAAAAGTTTTATGAATTGCCTTCAGATATTCAAGAAATAATATCAAAAGGAATAGAATCGCTTAACATATGGATGCAGTGTGAGTTCGATTCAAAAAATAGTATTTATTTGAATAAATTATTAAAGGAAGAAGAGGTTATACTTCGTAAATTTCCTTCAGATGTTTTAATAGCTTTCAAAGAAAAATCAGATGAAGTAGTTAAAGAAATGGTAGATACTGATCCTAAAAGTAAAAAAATATTTGAAGCATATCAAAAATTTAAAAATTCTTTTAAAGAATGGTCAAATGTTAGCGATAGAGTATATTATGAGCTTTAATTACCTATTATATCTGGAATTATATAAATAAATTCAGGATTAAAGTATAAAAATACTAGAAAAATTATCTGAATTATAACATAAGGAATTACACCTAAATAAATGTCTGATGTCTTCACATTTTTAGGAGATACACTTTTGAGATAAAATAAAGAAAAACCAAATGGAGGGGTTAGAAATGAGGTCTGTAAATTGATTGCAAGCATAATACCAATCCATAAAAGGTCAATATTTAATGAAATCAAAATAGGGCTGACTACAGGGACTATTATAAAAATAATTTCAATAAAGTCAATAAAGAATCCTGCAATAAAAACAATAATTAAAATTAATATAGTAAACATTTCTGGAGAAAGATTGGAGCTAGTTATTAAGTTTACTAAATACTTGTCTCCTTCAAGACCTCTGAATACAAGTGAAAATGCTGTAGCTCCTAATAATATCATAAATACTATAGAGGTTAATCTCAAAGTTTCAGAGGATATTTTATTTAGTTTTTTTATATCTATCCCTCCCTGTAAGTAACTAAGAAATAAAGCCCCTAATGCTCCAATCCCCGCCGCCTCTGTTGGAGATGCTATCCCAAAAAAAATAGAACCTAGAACAGCAAAAATTAGGAAAAATGGAAGAAGAAATGCATTTATAATATCATACAAATTAGAATTTTTATTAAATTTTTTAATTATTTCTGGAGGCATTGCCGGCACTCTTTTTGGATAAATTACTGAAATAATTGTTATGTATATTATATATAAAATTACTAGCGTTACTCCAGGTAAGAGAGCGGATGTAAAAAGATCCCCAACGGAAATATTTAGAACACTTCCTAGTAAAACTAAAACAACAGATGGAGGTATAATTTGTCCTAATGTTCCCGAAGAAGCAATTACACCTGTTGCAATTTGGGGGCTATATCCTCTTCTTAGCATAGTCGGAAGACTTATAAGACCCATAGTTACTACAGTCGCACCTACTATTCCAGTTGATGCTGCTAGCATACCACCTACTAATATTACTGAGTATGCTAGACCTCCTCTAATTTTCCCAAATAAAATTGCCATTGTTTCAAGCAATTTTTCAGCTATGCCTGATTTTTCAAGAGTGAGACCCATGAAAATGAATAGTGGAACAGCCAATAAGACAAAATTATTCATTATGCCAAAAATTCTAAGAGATACTAAATAGAAAAAATCAATATCAAAAAAAATTAATCCAGCTAATACAGAAATACCTCCTAGTGTTATTGCTACTGGATATCCAAAAAGGATTAATATTATGACTATTATAAATAAAAGTAGTGCAATACCTTCCATTAAGATTTCTTAAAATTTTTAAGTACTCTAAAAATTCCTTGTAATCCCATAAGTAGAAAAGCTAATGGAATAATTGATTTAATAATAAATCTAAATGGTAATCCACCAGGGTCTGGGCTGGACTCTAATATTCTTAAAGAATCTAAAGCGAATGGAATTGAAGTATAAAATATAATAAATGAGAAGGGTACCAGAAATATTATATCTCCGATCAAATCTATTTTTTTTTGATTTTTTTTTGATAGTCTATTATAAAACACATCCACTCTTACATGCTCATTTTTTTGGGATGTATATACTGATCCTAAAAGAAAAATTAGAGCAAAAATATGCCATTCCATTTCATAGAATGAAGCAGAAGAAAAATTAAGGAGGTATCTTGCAAAAACATCAAAGGAGATTAAGATTACCAAGACTAAAGGAAGCCAAGAACAAATTTTTCCAATATTTTCAATTAATTTTTCAATATTCATACAAAACTAAAATACATATTTATAAATATATGCTTTTAATATCTTTGCAGTAAATTAAATAACATTGAAAACGGATATTAGAAAATTAGAAAGAGAGGAAATCAGAGATTTTTGTATAAAGAATGATATAAAGTCATATGTTTCTAATCAAGTTTTTATGTGGTTGTGGCAAAAATCATGTAATTCATTTGATGAAATGTTTAATATATCAAAAGAAAATAGGAACCTTTTCAATAAAAATTTTACGATTAATAAAATAATTAAAGATTATGAGGAAAAAAGTGAAGATGGGACAATAAAGCTTAGGTTTAAACTTTATGATGAAAATCATATAGAAGGTGTCCTTATTCCTCAAAAAAATAGAATGACGGCATGTATTTCTTCTCAAGTAGGATGTTCTTTAAGTTGTAAGTTTTGTGCAACTGGGACGTTAGGTTTAAAAAGAAATTTAACAGCATCTGAAATATATGATCAGGTTGTATTAATATCGAAAAAATCAAAGGAAGAATATGGTTTACCTCTAACCAATATAGTTTTCATGGGTATGGGAGAACCACTTCTTAATTATAAAAATGTGATAAAAGCTTTGCATTATATAACTTCTGAAGAGGGCCTTAATATGTCTTATAAGAGGGTTACATTATCAACTTCAGGAATAACAAAAATGATAAAGAAACTTGCTGATGATAAAGTTAAAGTAAACTTAGCACTATCTCTTCATTCAGTTTCAGAGGAGACAAGAGAAAAAATAATGCCTGTTGGAAAATCAAATTCTCTTATAGAATTAAGAGATTCACTTAAATATTATTTTTCTAAAACTAAAAAAAAAGTAACATATGAGTATGTTTTACTTAGGGACATTAACGATAGCTTAGAAGATGCAAAAAAACTTTATAAGTTCACTAAGCACATGCCATCAAAAATTAATTTGATAGAATATAATGAAGTTTATTCCTTAAAATTTCAAAAATCTACGGAAGAAAAAACAAAAATATTTATGGATTATCTTGAGAAAAGCGGTGTTAATGTCAACCTTAGAAGAAGCAGAGGTAAAGACATTAATGCAGCATGCGGCCAGCTTGCAAATAATAATTAAAATTTTCTTAATAGTAAATCGTTATTTAATAGAGGAATTTATGCTTATGCCTAAGCGAAATCTTTATATTTGTAGATTGTAGATGTATTAAATGAAAGTTTTTTTATCATTTTTTGTTTTTAATTTATTTCTCTCTTTTGCAAATATTTTTGCACAAACTGAGCCAATAGCTCACTTAACAGTGGAGCAATCTTCTATTCTTGAAAATGGTGGTTCAACTAAGGTTACGGTTTTACTTAAAGATGCATCGAATAATTTAAAAAACGCCTCAGTAAATACAAATGTTGTACTTAAAATAACGGGAATAGCAGTTCTTGGATCAGATTATAATATTTCAAATTCAACAAACTCTAATAATAAAACTATAACTATTAATGCTGGTTCCTCCTCTGCATTTTTGACAATAACATCAATCGATGATGCTAAAATAGAGCCTGAAGAAGATATTATAATTGAGATAGAAAGTATAAGCTCTGGCTCAATTCATTCAATTAATAATGATAGAACTGTAAAAATACTTGATGACGATCTTCTTATCAGTCTAAAATTAGAAGCAGGTGATACTTTCCTTTTAGAGGAAGCATCTCCAAAGTCTCTGTTGAAAGTAGAAATGAATAAGGCAGTTAATGAAGATGTAGAGGTACAGGTTGGAATGACAGGAGGAGATGCTACTGGTGCTGATGTATTCTTTACTACTGTTGTTAAAATTGATGATGGTTCAACTTCTGCTAACTTTGAAATATATGCAGTTGATGATAATGCTTATGAAAATACAGAAACATTTTATTTAAAATTATCAAATGTAAAGTCTGGACCTGGAAGACTCGTAAATGATTCCATAGGATTTTCAATTATTGATAATGATCCTCCCAAAGTATCTTTCTCACTAGATGTTGATTCAATTGATGAAAATGCAGGTGTTGCTAAGTTGACAATTACTCTTAGTCGTACTTTTAATAAAGACTCAAAAGTTGCATTAAACTATGAAGGCTTAGTTCCTTCCGTTAATACCTCTTTAGTTGCAGTTAAAGATACTGATTTTTCAAGTAACAGTACTGATATCATTACTATTCCTGCTGGTAGTTTAACAGCTGAGGTTTTGTTAACTGCAATAGATGATAACCTTCAAGATCCTAATGAGCGGATAGTTATCACACTAAATAATACATCAAATGATTCTCCTAAATCTGAGAATATAACTTACGAACCAAATAGTGTTATCATAAAAATAATTGATGATGAGAATCCTCCTGTTGCAGTTGATGATAAATACGATGGAGCTTTCTGTGTTGATGAAGGTAAAGAATTAATAATAAGTAATGCTGCACAAGGTCTGTTAGCAAACGATTCAGATCCTGAGGGGCCAATAGTAAGAATTGATCAGACATCTTTCCCACTTGCTGGCTTCGTATCTTGTCCAACAACTGGTGTACCTGGCATATGTGACGATGGAACTTTCAGTTATCAGCATAACGGAGATGAAACTCCATCGGGTTTTGATTCATTCTCGTATACTATAACAGATCAAGACGGTTTTACAGCAACTGGACAAGTAGAAATATGTGTAACTCCAGTAAATGATTGTCCTATTGTCGATGGAGAAGCTTTAAAAGTAAATGAAGGCGAGAAAAAAATAAGAGATCTTACTGAGGGAGTTCTTGATCCTGAATATACATTAGGAATTGATCCTGTTATGAACTTTGAGTTAATTACTCCTCCTACTGTTGGTTCCATAACAATTACTACTGCTGGTATTGCTGAATATACTGCTCCAGCTTTTGTTACTGGTTCTGATCCTTTAAATGACAGTTTTGAATATAAAGTAACTGATGGTGATGGATGCGAAAGAACTGATGTTATAATGATACAAATTAATAACTCAGTTCCACAAGCTGTTGCTGATACATTTGTTGTTGGTGTTGGGGGTACAATAAATATACCTGCTCCTGGTATTCTAGCCAATGATCCTATACCTGCAAGTGCAACAGGACAGTCTGGGATTGTAACATCTCCAACAATAGCAATCACTAGTGGTCCAGATGCTTTTAAGCTAAATACTGACGGTAGTTTTACTTATACTCATAATGGTAGTGCATCTCCAAAAATGGATGAATTTACTTACCGACTTACAATTATCTATAATGCCGGTACTGCAAATGCAGCTTTTGATAATTCAGATGGTAAGGTATTTATAAAAGTAAATGATTGTCCAACAACTGTATCTGATACATATATAGTTGACGAGGGTGGAACATTGACTGTAGATTCAATTGGTGGTCTTCTCATTAATGATAGTGATATAAATGGGGATAAAATAGTTGCCTACAAGGACTCTGATCCTTCTAGTAAAGGAAGTCTTGTTACTGTAAACCAAGATGGATCATTCACTTATACTCATGGTGGTGGTGAGGATCCACTAGATTATTTTCTATATTATGCAAATGATGGTGTATGTGATAGTCCTCCAGATACCGTTAAAATTATTGTTCAACCAGTGAATGACTGCCCAGTCACTAGGGTAAATGGATATAATAGCTTATCTCTTCTTAACGGAGCACCTATTAAAGATTATATCGAGGGGCTTACTGATGCAAATAATAATCCAATTTCAATTGATAGTGTAAGTAAAGCTGCAAATGGGGATACCCTTCTAGTTTATGCATCTGATGGATTTATTTGGGTTCTTGAAATGGATGAAGGCGGTACACTTACAAAAGACTCTTTAAATGGTGCACTAAAATTAGATACTGATCCAGAAGGGGATCCAATTTACATGAAAGAATTGGCACCAGGCTCCATTAATTGGCTGCTTGATGCAAACGGAGATCCTTTATATCCGTTTCCTGCCCATGCAAAAAGTTATAAAGTTAATGCTGACGGTTCTTTTACTTACGAGCATGATGGTGGAGGAAATGTTAGGGATAAAATTTATGTAGAGGTCTGTGATATCCCTAAAGCTGGACTTTCATGTTGTTCTATTGATTCAATTATGTTATTTTTTGGACCGGATAATGCGTGTGCAAAGGGAAACACAGATTATTTTAGTGTCTATGAAGGAGGTACTTTAAATGCCGATGTTAATAATCTTGGATACAATCAGTACATGTACGATAAGAATAACAAAACAGGTGGAGGTAGTCGAGAATATACAGGTGTATTATTAAATGATGTTGATGAAGAAGGAGATACTCTAAATGTTAAACTTGCATCGCTGCCATTATTTGGTGTAATTGTTGGAAATAAAATTAATCCTGATGGCTCATTTGTTTATGTCCACGATGGTGGTGAGCAAACTGCTGACTTTTTTACATATACTATGGGAGATATGCAGAGAGAGTGTGCTGAGGTAACAGTATATATTAACATCTTATCAGTTAATGAGTGTCCAACTGCAAACGATACAGTTTATACAGTTGACGAAGGAGGGACACTAACCATATCAGGTCTTCCTGGTGGGGGTGAGGGTCATTATAATAATTTTCCTGCAATAATGGGAAATGATTTTGATATAGATATTGGTTCTAGGCCACAGATAACAAATGATTTGATAGCATTTTATTCTATGTCTGAGTATTATGATTCTGTTCCTGGTCCTGGTATTGATGTAGATGGAATAATTATCCCAACTATTCTTGTCAACAAAAAAGCAGATGATCAAAGTCCAAATAATTTTAATGGTTTTATGCGTGGAGGTGTAGCAGATACATTATCCTTACCTAATCCACCAGGCTGTGCTGCAGCAACTAATGGTAAATGTCAGTCTCCAGCCTATCTTATATCGTATCCTCATGCACCAACAGTTGTACCAGATAGATTTCAGCCGCCAAAAGATAGGAATGCATTTTCATTCGATGGTGTCAACTCATTCGTAGAAGTTGAAGACCAAATTTTAGATCTTAGAAGGTCTAGATATACAATTTCTGGTTGGTTTAGATCATTCAATACAGCTACTGATATTGTGACGCTTCTAAACTTTACTGTTGATGGTAAAGAAAAGGGTCTTACTATTGGTATAGAAGACAATAAATTGTCTCTTGGTATCGGAAATGGTACCGGCTATTCTGTAAAAACTCTTGGCACAATAAGTAATACTTTAAATAATCAGTGGAATCATTTTGTTTTCATGAAAAATGAGGATAACTATAAAATGTATCTAAATAAAAAGCAGATTTATTCTCAAGATTTAAATAATGTTTCTCTATCTTCTATATCTGCTAAGTTACTTATGGGTAAATCACTTACAGGTAATAATTTTAAGGGAAGAATGGATGAGTTATATATCATAGGTGACACCATATCATCTTCTCAAATACTTAGTTTATACTATGGAGTATCTACAACTTTAACTAATGCTCCTGATGATGGTATTTTAACTGATTTTGGTACCGATGGTTCGTTCACATATGTACATAGTGGTAAAGATGGAGATTTTGAAGACAACTTTATTTATGAGTTATCTGATGGGGAATGTCCAGAATTAGGAAAGGTAAAAATAATTATAACTCCAGTCAATGATTGCCCAATAGGAGTTAATGACACTCTTAGAGTTGATGAGGGAGGAACAGTAACTTTTGATGCACCTGGACTTTTAACCAACGATACTGATGAGGAGAATGATACTCTTACTGCTGAAAAAATTATAGATCCTTTGTATGGTATTGCGACAATTGACTTAAATGGAAAAATTGAATATATTCATGACGATTCTGAAACATTATTAGACTCTTTGAAATATGTTGTTAAAGATGGTTCTGCAACATGTGCTGATACTACAACTGTATATATATTTATTAATCCTGTTCCAGATTGCCCGATACCTGTTATTGATGTATATAATGTTTTGGAGGGAGATACTTTAGTTATTGATTCGTGTGTTACTTTACCATTAAATATTGGTACTAAAAACGATAATTGGGCATTGAATGAGCCAAACAATGGAGGTTCTGGTGAAAATATCGCTGAAATTTTAGCTGATGGAACTTGGAATGACGAGAAAGAAGTTTCACTAAATCAAAAATATTTATTGGAAGTAAATAGTTTAATTTCTTCTTTATCAGGATTCAAATTTCTTGGACAGTATGGAGGTCATACATATTTTTCATCTAATCTGCCATTCCTCTGGTATGATGCAAAAGTTGATGCAGAAAAAAATAATGGTTATTTGTCAATTATTGAAACTAAAGATGAAAATGATACTATTGCAAAAATGATTTCTGAAAATCATCATTTTGGTTTATATCAGGATATTAATGATAAATATTATGCTGAAAAAAATGGAGGGTGGAAATGGGTTGATGGAACTTATCTGTATGATGAGGGTCTTAATAGAACCCTTTGCGGTGTTTTAATAAATGATGATGATGGAGGAGGAGACACTTTATTTGTTAATGACTATAATCTGAGTTCTCTAGACAATGGAAAATTACTTAATGATGAGATAAAATTTGATGGTAAGTTTACTTATATACATGATGGTAGTCAGTTAGGAGATACTATAGAATACCAAATAGAAAGTGAACTATGTAAAAGTGATAATTTTGGAAAAATAATTATTAATCCTATTAATATTAATGATTGTCCGGTAGCAATAAGAGATACTTTCTATATTGATGAAGGTGCAACTCTTGATACATTGGGGATTTTACTAAATGATATTGATGTTGATGGCGATGCATTAAGAGCAGAAAAAGATTCTACAAGTAATACAAACCATTCTGATACTTTAAAGATTCTTCCAAATGGAAGGTTTTATTATGTTCATGATGGTTCGGAAACAACAATAGATAGTGTTAAATATAAGGCAATTGATCCAACGGGTTGTGAAAGTATAGCAACTGTAATTATTATAATAAATAAGGTAAATGATTTACCATTAGGATTAGACGATAAATATTCAGTATTTGAGGGAGATACTCTTATTGTACCTTTTGGTATTGGTTTATTAGCGAATGATTCCGATCCTGATAATAAAATTAATGAATTATCAGTATTGGCTCTATCTGGATTAAGTGGACTAACTATCAACTCAGATGGTTCATTTATATATGTTCATGATGGGTCTGATAATCCAAACGAGGTTTGTTTTAAATATAAAGTATTTGATGGGGTTAATGGCCCACCTCCTGGAATATCAGATGAAACAGAAGTCTGTATAACAATTTTAAATAGATTGCCAATTTGTGATGGAGAATCATTTACAATCCTTGAAGGCGAGGTTCTCACTACCGATCTTACAAATGGGGTATTAGCAAACTGTACAGATCCTGACCCACAAGATATTTTGACTGCAATTTTAGATACCCCTCCAAATAATGGTGCTTTTGTACTTAATGACGATGGTACATTCTCCTATGATCACGATTGTTCAGATGATCCCGATGATACATTTTTTACTTATTTTGTTACAGATGGAGAAGATACAACTATTGTCTCAGACACTACTTATATTACTATTGCAAACGAATGTCCAATAGGTAATGATGATCTTTATAGTGGAGTAAGTGAAGGAGGGACTCTAACAATGGATGCTGCAAATGGTGTTATGTCTAACGATACAGATCAAAATCCTTGTGATATTTTAGAAATTAAATTATTAGATCCACCTTCATTTGGTGGAGTAGTGTTAAATTCAGATGGTTCATTTGATTATACTCATGATGATAGTGAAAACTTCATAGATGAATATACATATTTACTTAATGATGGAGAATGCAGTGTTTGGGATACTGTAACAGTTACTATAAGAATCGATCCAGTTCCAGATACTCCTCCTGTAGCAGTTGCGGATACTTTTAATTGTATTGATGAGGGAAGTTTTCTTCAAACTCTTATTCCTGACGAAGGTGTATTATATAATGATTATGACCTAGATACGGGACAGAATTTAAGGGTAGTTCTAGTGGTTCATCCTCTACATGGAAATTTAATATTAAACCCAAATGGAACATTTATGTATACTCATGATGGTGGTGAATCAACTTCTGACTCTTTTACATATTATGTTGTTGATGATACTGGTCTCACTAGTGATACAGTGAGTGCCTACTTATGTATTAATCCTATAAATGATTGTCCTATTCCTTTCGATGATATCTTTACGATAAATGAAGGTGAAATTATAGACTCCTCATTGGTAGTAAATGATTTTGATGTTGAAAATAATAGACTTTTAATAAGTATAAGTTCACCACCAACTTTAGGTGGATTTAGTTGGAATCAGGACGGAACATTTAAGTATACCGCACCTGATGATATTCCTGCTCCAGGGCCTGAAATCATTACCTTTGATTATATACTATCTGATGAAGATGACGTTTTTGTGACATGTGATTCTACCGCTACTGTAACAATTATTGTTAACTATCAGAACGATTGTCCTATTGTAGAAAATGATTCAATATTAGTTGATGGTAGTACACCAAGTTCACGTATTATTGATGTTTTAAATAATGATTCAGACCCTGACTCTGAGATTGACACAACAAGTGTTAAGATTATAGGAGGTCCTTTATTTGGTGATGCTATATCAAATATTGATGGAACTATAACATATAATTTTGATGAATCTCCAATACCTTTTGATACAATAACTTATAGTGTCAGTGATTATGAGGGATGTGAGGTATTAGGAAAAGTATTTATTTATATTGAAAATTTAAGAAATCCAAAATATCAATTACCAAATTATTTTACACCTAACGGTGATGACTTTAATGATTATTTCGTAATAAAACACCAAAATATTTTAAAAGAAGACATGAGTTTTGAGGTAAAAATATATGATAGATATCAAAGATTAGTTTATGATGATGTAGTCAAATCTACCGATAAAATATGGAGCGGTATTGATTCTAATACTTCTCAAATTGTAAAAACAGATTTTTATTATTACGAAGTAACACCCGTAGAGTACTTCAATACATTGTACGTTAGAAGAAGAGATACAATTGTTGGAACTATTTATCTTGAGAAGGAAAGATAAATTTATCTTGTGAAATTATATATTGCAAATGATGCTAGCCAGTGTTCACCACCATACCCACTATCAAACATTATATCATAACCAGCTTTAGAATGTTTATCGGAAATATTCAGAAGAAAATTTTTATCATCTAAATTCTCTAATTTGTTTGATATAATTTTAAGTGTCCATGATCTTTGAAACATAAGACCGATAAGGTGACCTATTCCAGGATCTTCTGGATCTAAAACCTTAGGTACATTAATAATAGTTCCAAAATTTTTTTTATTCAGAGAAGGTAGAAATTTATTAAACCAATCATTGAATTCTTTTTTTGATAAAACTAAAGACATTAATCTTGCTTCTGATAAGCATGGTGAAATAAAGTCAGTACCAGAGGGCTCATAGTTTACAGGACAATTGATATCATTTTTAAAATTTTTAATACTATAGTTTTTAATTTTTTCAAGTAATTTATTATCACCAGATTTTAATGCATACTCATTCATTAGCGATAATGAAAATGCAGTATTTGCATGAGTTCCTGGTCTTAAAGGAGTGCTGAGTTTATCTAAAAATTCAATTGTTCTTTCTGACAGTAAATCTACAAGAGGTTTTAAGTTTTTTGACCATTTTTGCGCATCTTCATATTCCCAAGTAATTAATTCAGAATAAAGAAGCATTAACCAAGCCCAACCATAGGTTCTCTCGAATCCTTTTGCAAAATCATTTTTAAAAAACTCATACTCTGAATTTAAATTTTTTTCATTTAAATTTTTTGATAACTTTTCAATTATAATTTCTCTTTCTTTAATATTTGGAAATTCTTTGAGAACTTTTACCATAGACCAGTGGCCGTGAACTGCTGAATGCCAATCCCAACAACCATAAAATGATGGGGTTACCTCATAATGTGGCTTTACCCAGTTTTGATCTATAAATCTGTATCCAATTTTATAAGGATATTTTTTTTCAACACAATTGATACTTAATGAAATAAGTTCACTTGCCACATCGGTTGTAAAGAGTGGCTTTTGAATTTTATCAATTTGATTATTAGAACTTTTACATCCAATAATAATAATTATTAAAGTAAGAAAACGTATCATTTTTTACTTGCATTAAATAATTTTTCTTTCTCTTTATTGGATAGACTTGAGTAGCCACTATCTGAAATTTTATCTAGAATTTTATCAATTTCATCTTGTGATATATCTTCATTTTCATCTTCTATTTTAGAACTTTTTGTTTGAAATTTAATAGCCTTTTCTTTATTGAAAAAATTAAGAATCTTAATTAGCCCCTCACCCATATTAACTCCATTTTGTAGTTGTCTTATATATAGATATCCGATAAATGCACCTCCTAAATGAGCTATTTCTCCACCTGCATTATTTCCTGTAACATCAATGAATGATAAAAGGACATAAAATAATGCTATATACTTAATTCTAACAGGACCTAATAGAAGTAAATAAAATGTATAATTAGGCAGTAATGTTGCAGAACCTACCACTATACTAAATACTCCAGCAGATGCTCCAAGCATAAGGGAGTCACTAAGTCTATCAGAGTAAAATGGGATAATATTATAGATTGCCATATAAAATAGTCCACCTATTATGCCACCTAGTACATAAAGAGAAATTACTGCATTATTACCTATATTATCATTTACTATTTTACCAAACCAATAAAGAAATAGCATATTCCATAGGATATGCATAAAATTCATATGTAAAAAGAAATAGGTTATTAGAGACCAAGGTTGTAGAATGAAAGTTTTTAGATCAGCAGGAAGCATAAGTTTATTTAAAATGGCACTTGATATTGATCCCAGACCAGAAAGAGTTAAGAAAACTTCTATCATACTCATACTGACAAAAACAATAATATTAATTAGTATTATTTTAATTAATCCATTATCCTTTTTATTCCAAGCGTTTTTAAAGTCTTCAATAATAAAATTTGCCATATCAATAGTAAGTTCCGTATTTATTCTTCCAATATCTTAAAATTATGTATGCAATTAGCATTCCTCCCAAGTGAGCTAGATGAGCTACATTATCACCAGGCATCCTATTAAATTCACTCCATATTTCATATAAACCATAAACTAAAACAAGATATTTTGCTTTTATAGGTACAGGAGGGATCAATAACATTAATTGCATATTTGGAAATAGCATCGCGAATGCTAGAAGTATTCCAAATACTGCACCTGAGGCTCCAACCATTGGAATATCATTATTATTTTTTAATATAGTATTAGAAATAGTTATACTCTCATCAATATATTTCTCACTATTTGGGTTTTCTTCGAAGCCACTAATAAAGTCATATAATTGGTTATAGTATTCATTAGAATTATCAAGTATAAATTTTCGAAATCTATCTGGACTTGGATTTTGTTGGTAGTCTCTAACTTCTGTCTCAAGATTGTAATTCTCAACAAAATTTACACCAGCATAAAGAACCCCTGCACCAACTCCAGTTATTAAATAAAAAATAAAAAATTTTTTAGATCCCCAAACTCTCTCTAAAATAGGAGCAAAAACAAGGACAGCAAACATATTACTGAAAAGATGGCCAAACCCCGCATGGATCCACATATAAGTTAGAAACTGATAAGGTTTAAAATTATCAGATAAAAGATATCTTAATCCAAATTCCTCAATAATATATCCTCCCGTAAAAAGGAAAATTATACCATTTATTATTAAAATATTTTTCGCAGCAGGTGTAAGATTAAACATTAAAATAAGTTTTCTATATTCTCAATACCTAATTCAATATAATTTTGTTTCCCACTAGGAGAATATTTAGAATTTTTGCATGCAAATAATCTATCAATAATTGAGTTCATTTCTTCTAGAGTAAGCTTTTTATTATTAGTTATTCGAGCTTTTTTTGATAATGTATTAACAATTATTTTTTTCTTTTCAGCTTTTATATCTGAATTATTATTTTTTATTTCTTCTAAGAAACTCTCTATAATCTCTTTTTCATTTATATCATCTAGTCCAGTTGGTATTCCATTTATAACAATTGAATTCTTGCCGAAAATTTCAATATTAAAACCTAATGATCTTATATCCGGGATAATATTTTTAATAATTTCATAATCAGAGCTATTAAATTCAATATATTGAGGAAATAGGTTTTGTTGGCTATTTGAATAACTGCTTAAAGTATTTTTACTAAACTTATCATGTAGAATACGTTCCTGACAATTTTTATGATTAAATACTAATAATTTTTCACCAAGTTGTTTAAAAATAAATATATCTAAGAATTGAACAGGCTTATTATCCTTTTCATCATCATTATTAATATCAAATAATTTATTATCGATATTTTCAATTTTTACTTTGTTAAAAATTTCATCCCAATTTGTCTTCTTTTCTAAGTGGGAAATAGTTTTAGACGCATTTATATTTTGATCATAATTAACAACAGCTTTTTTTACAAAATTTATATCAGCATCAAAGTTTAAAGAAGGAGAAATATTATACTTTTCAAGTGATCTATTTACACTTGAGTTAATTAAACTATATATTAACTTTTCATCCTCAAATTTTACTTCAGTTTTTGTAGGGTGTATATTAACATCTACTTGATCAGAATTTATATCTATAAATAATATATAGAATGGAATTTTTTTATCCTCAATAAGACCTTCATAACTTTTTAAAATTGAATGATTCAAATAATTATTTTTAATAAATCTATTATTGACATAAATAAATTGTTCACCTCTGGTTTTCTTAGCGCTTTCTGGTTTTCCGATAAACCCATTAATTGAAATAGCTCCAAATTTTTCATTACAGGAAATAAGTTGCTTTTCATATTTTTTTTTGAATATTGAAATTATTCTTTTACTTAAATTAGATTTTTTTAAATTAAAAATTTCAGAGTCCTCATTGATCAAAATAAAGCTAATATTCTTATTAGAAAGTGCACATCTAATAAACTCATCAATAATATGTCTAAGCTCAATATTATTTGACTTAAGAAAATTTCTTCTTGCTGGGATATTAAAGAAAAGATTTTTTGTAATGATTGTTGTACCATCTTTAGTGTTAACTTGATTTTCTTCTATTATTTCTGAATTTTTAAGTTTCAACTCATATCCAAAATCCTCACATCTAGATTTTGTTTTTAAAACAACCTCAGTTACTGCTGAGACTGAAGCAAGAGCTTCTCCCCTGAATCCCATGGTTTTTATTTTAAATAAATCTTCTGCCTTCTTAAGTTTTGAGGTAGAGTGTCTCGAAAAACATTTTCTTGCATCTTCCAAGTTCATTCCTATACCATCGTCAATTATAGTTATCGATTGTTTTCCAGCATCTTTAATTATTACTTTTATATTTTTTGATTTTGCATCAATACTATTTTCAATTAGCTCTTTTATT
>MDSZ01036896.1_pt1 | contig 15862 bp, 13 predicted proteins | sample 811201 | NCBI WGS metagenome assembly MDSZ01 (sample SAMN05326647, study PRJNA326480) | marine metagenome | isolation source: seawater | place: Indian Ocean: North | collected 2010
CAAAAAGATATTATGTATTTATCAAAAAAATTATCATTAAAATTTAATCTTTCAGCATTACCAATAATAAAATTAATATTTTTTTGATTTATAAATTTCTTTTTACCTTGATTTAACATCTCTTTATTCAAGTCTAGAAGATATAAATTTAAAGGTTTTTTGGCTTTTAATAATTCACTGGCTATATCCCCTGAGCCTGATCCGACATCTAAAATATTATCATGATTAACAACATCAATAATTTCTACAAATCTTTTTTTCCATAACCTATGCATTCCAAGACTCATTAAGTCATTCATAATATCGTAATTAGATGCTACACTTGAAAAGACATTTTGGACAAGTTTAGTCTTTTGTTTTGAATTTACTTTTGTATAACCAAAATTATATTCTTTTTTCATTATGCCTGAATTACCTGAAGTAGAAACCACTGTAAAAGGTCTGCAGGCTATTAGAAAGAAAAAAATAATTAAAATTGAGACTCATACTAAAAAACTTCGTTTTAACATTCCTAAAAACATAAAAAAAATAATTACAAATAGTAAAATATCTAATATTAGAAGAATTGCAAAATATATTATTCTGGATATAGATAACAATTATTCGCTGATAATACATCTAGGTATGTCAGGTAGACTAAAAATAAACAATATAAAAACTAATAAAATAAAACATGATCATTTCATCATGCATTTTGAAAATAAAAATAAGTTAATCTTTAATGATCCAAGAAAATTTGGTTTTGTAGATATATTAAAAACTAAAAATTTAACAAAAAAGAAGTACATTATAAATTTAGGATTAGACGCTTTAAGCAAAGATCTAAAACCAGATTTGCTATATAAAAAAATAAGCAAATCAGAAGTACCTATTAAGCAAATTTTACTAAATCAGAAAATTATAGCTGGTATAGGCAATATTTATGCTTGTGAAATATTGTTTGATGCTAAAATATCACCTTTAACTCTTGGAAAAGAATTAACAATTAGTCACATAATGCAACTAATTTTGTCTATTCGTAAAATTTTAAAAAAAGCAATTAGACATGGGGGTTCAAGTATAAGGGATTATACATCTGCAGATGGCACCTTAGGAAATTTTCAATCTAATTTTAAAGTCTATGGTAAAGAAGGTAGCAAAATAGGTGAAGATAGGGTTATAAAAATCATTCAGTACGGTCGTTCTACATTTTTTAGCCCAAAGATACAGAGCAACAAATAGAATATAACTAAATATTAATTGACTTAATAAATTTTAAATTTATAGCGTTCCTATGGCTAATCATGTGTCTGCAAAAAAAAGATCAAGACAAAATTTAGTTAGGAATAGTATTAATTCTCAATACCTTTCTAAGTTTAGAACAGCTCTAAACAAATTTAAATCTTCTTTAGAGGCTAAAAACGACCAAGAAATTCAAAAATCCTTTAGTGCTGTCAACTCAATAATGGCTAAAGCTTCAAAAAAAGGGATTTTTAAAAAAGAATACATATCCAGAAAGTTATCCTCCCTATCAAAACAAATTTCAAAAAAATAAATATTTTTTTATTTTTTTCACTTTTCTTCTTGCTAAAAATACTTAAAGAGTGTTGACTATCTAAATTATTTTGGTGATTTAGTTTTATGACTTTCGGTTTTTTGCATAAGGCTATTTAAAATAAAAATCGTCTATTAGGGGGAAAATGGACAATACTACAAATACGTTTGACGAAAATAATTGGTCCTCCCTTAAAAAAAATTTAAAAAAAATAGTTGGCGAAACTGCCTATAATAATTGGATAAAACATCTTAGTTACGTATCGATAGAAAATGATACAATTACTTTCTCAGTTCCTACTAAATTTCTTCGCGATTGGATAGTAAACAATTATGCGGATAAGATTAAAATTGAGTCAAAAAAATATATTAATAAAATAGAAGTTATTAAATTTGTTGTTAAACCAACAGGTGGAAGAATAGTTCCTGGCACAACAAGGACAATCAAGAGCAATGATAATCATTGGAAATCAACACTAGATATAAGGTCAAATCAAAGTTCAAATTATCCAAGTGAATTTGGTGCTCCTTTAGACCCCAGATTTACATTTGATAATTTTGTTGTCGGTAAACCAAATGAATTAGCATTTGCAGCTTCTCAACGAGTATCGGAAGCAAGTAAAATTACTTTTAACCCTCTTTTTTTATGTGGAGGTGTAGGTCTTGGAAAAACACATTTGATGCACGCAATTGGATGGAAAATTAAAGAACAAAATCCTGATAGAAAAGTAATATACTTGTCTGCTGAAAAATTTATGTATCAATTTGTAAGAGCATTAAGATATAAAGACACATCTGCATTTAAAGAACAGTTTAGATCTATAGATGTTTTAATGATTGATGATGTTCAGTTTATAAGCGGTAAAGACAATACACAGGAAGAGTTTTTTCACACTTTTAATGCTTTGATCGAACAAAATAAACAGATAGTAATCTCCGCTGATAAATCGCCAACAGATTTAGATGGAGTACAAGAACGACTAAAATCAAGACTAGGTTGCGGACTAGTCGCGGATATACATCCTACTACTTATGAACTAAGGCTTGGAATTTTAATTGAAAAAGCTCAAAAAAGAGGAGTTGAAATACCGCCAAAAGTATTAGAATTTTTATCACATAGAATAATATCAAATGTTAGAGAAATGGAAGGAGCCTTGAATAGGCTAGTTGCACACGCAACATTAGTTGGCACTTCAATTACTGTAGAAACAGCTCAGTTAGTTCTTCAAGACCTCCTAAAATCATCAAATAAAAAAATAACAATTGAGGAAATTCAAAAAAAGGTAGCTGAACATTTTAATATTAGGATTACAGATATGCATTCTCCAAGAAGATCAAGATCAGTTGCCAGACCAAGACAAATAGCAATGTATCTTGCAAAATCAATCACCTCAAGATCATTACCAGAAATCGGAAGGAAATTTGGGGGTAGAGATCATACAACAGTAATGCATGCTGTTAAAAAAATTGAGGAATTAAAATTAAAAGATATTAATTTTAATGAAGATATCGAGTTACTAAAAAGACTTATAGATTCTTAGATTAAATTCTTTTATATTCAATTATGAAATTTAGGGTATCAAAAGTAGACCTTTTTAAATGCTTGTCACACATTCAAGGAATTGTTGACAAAAAAAACTCGTTACCCATACTTTCAAATATACTTATTGAAGCAGTTGATAATAACATTCACTTTTCATCTACAGATATGGATGTTTCAATTATAGAGAAAATTAGTTGTAATATTATTGAGAATGGATCAACAACAGTTAATTCTCAACTTTTTTACGACATAATAAGAAAGATACCTGATTCTAGTGATATTGAAATAATATCTAATAATAATAAAATATTAACAATTAGATCTAATGGTTCAAGATTTTCACTAGCTAGTTTGCCAAAAGAAGATTTTCCAATTATTGATACAACAAATGAAGGAAGTAGCATAAAGCTAAATGCAAATGTATTATTTTCATTAATAGAAAAAACAAAATTTGCTATATCAAATGAAGAAACAAGATACTTTTTAAACGGATTGTACTTCAATATTTCAAATAAAAACAATGGGACTACAGTTACCTTAGTTGGAACTGATGGTCATCGTCTCGCTAAATTTAGCTATAATATAAATCAAGATTTTAATGAGTTACCAGGAGTAATTATTCCTAAAAAAACAATATTTGAATTATCAAAATTATTACAGGAAATTGATAGTGAAATAGAAGTTAATGTAAGTTCAAATAAAATAATTTTTTATATTAATGATTTAATATTTGTTTCTAAATTGATAGATGGTAGTTTTCCAGACTATAAAAGAGTTATACCAAGTGACAACAAAAATGTTCTTAACATTAATAGACAGAGCTTACTTTCTGCTGTTGATAGGGTTAGTACTGTTGCTAATGAGAAGGCTCCTGTAATAAAATTCAAGTTACTAAAAGATTTGATAAACTTAAATACAGTTAATAGTGAAAATAGTACTGCGACAGAAGATATTAAGTCTAATTACGAGGGTGATGAGTTTGAAATTGGTTTTAATTCAAAATATGTGATGGATATAATTAATAATTTAGAGGATGATGAAATTCAAATTACCCTTAAAGATAAATCATCACCTATTATAGCAACTGAAAAATCAAATCCAAATTTAATTTATGTATTAATGCCTATGAGAGTGTAAATATAAGTTGGGTTATTTTAAGAAAATAAATTTAAATAATTTTAGAAATTTTGAAAATATTGAAATAAATTTTCAGAAAAATTTTAATGTAATATATGGAGATAATGGATCAGGGAAAACTAATATATTAGAGAGTATATCTTTATTTGGAAAGGGAAGGGGAATAAGAAATGACTCATTAATCAATATGACAAAAACAGGAAATACTAATTTTATTAACAAAAGTATCTTTAATTTAAATGCAATAGATTACGAAATAAATGTGTTTTCAACAATTACAAATAATAAGCATAAAAAGAATTTAAGTTTGAATGAGGAAGTTTCCAGGGATGTTAATGAGTTCTTCTATTCTAATTTTTCGACTTTATACTTTCTGCCTGATATGGAAAGATTATTTTTATCAACACCTCAATTTAGAAGAAATTTTATTGATAAATTAATATTTTCTTACAATAAAAATTATAATAAAATTATTAATAATTATAAAAAAAATCTATTAGAAAGAAGCAATATTCTAAATAATGAAAGAATTGATGAAGCTTGGATATCTAAAATCGAAGAGAATATATCAGATTTAGGTTTAGAAATATATGAGTCAAGAAATAAACAATTGCAAAATATTATTGAGTTTATGAATAATTTGAATGATTTAAATAAATATAAATTTGAAATAAAAGTTGAGCTGAAAGATAGTTTTTTTAATAAGAATTTAAATATAGATCAATATAAGAATATTCTTAAACTTAATAGAAACTATGATAAATTGGTTGGAGGTTCCAAATATGGGCCACATAAATCTGATTTTATTTTTTATGTTAATAATAATTTTCTGGCTTCTCAGTTATCAACTGGTCAACAAAAAACTCTAATTTTATTAATATTAATTTGCCAATGTAATTTTTTAATAAATCAAAAAAATATTAGGCCTATTTTGCTATTTGATGAGGTATGCTCACACTTAGATGAAAAAAATCGTGCTATATTGCTAGAACTGTCAAATCAATTTGATGTCCAAATTTTCTTAACTGGAACTGATAAAAGTTTATTTTCTTTTCTATCAACAAATACAAAGTTTTGTAATATATATTAATTATGAATAATAGTTACTCATCAGAGTCGATAAAGGTTTTAAAAGGCCTAGAAGCTGTTCGTAAAAGACCTGGTATGTATATAGGTGACACTGATGATGGTTCGGGTCTACATCAAATGATTTATGAGGTAGTTGATAACTCTATTGACGAAGCTCTTGCAGGTCATTGCAATAATGTTCAAGTGATCCTTAATGAAGATGGAACAGTTACAGTTGAGGACGATGGAAGAGGAATACCTATTGATCTTCATAAATCAGAGGGGGTGTCAGCTGCACAACTAATTATGACAGAACTTCATGCTGGAGGAAAGTTTGATCAAAATAGTTATAAAGTTTCAGGTGGTTTACATGGAGTTGGAGTATCTGTAGTTAATGCATTATCTGAGTATCTAGATCTTGAAATAAATAGAGATGGTAAAGTTTATTTAATTAAATTTGAAAATGGTAATGTATCCAAAGCTTTACAAACCATAGGTGAGTCAAAAAAAATTAATAATATTTTTTATACGGGAACAAAAATAACTTTTATGCCCTCATCTAAAACTTTCAAAAATATTGAGTTCAATTTTAAAGTAATAGAAAAAAGATTAAGAGAATTAGCATTCTTAAATACAGGGGTAGACATATCTTTAATTGATAAACGCTCATCCAAAGAGAACTCCATAAATTTTAAATATGATGGTGGAATAAAAGAATTTGTAAAATACCTTAATGATGGAAAAAATGTTGTGCATAGTAACCCCATTTTTTTTCAAGCAGAAAAAAATCAAATAACAATCGAATGTGCTCTCCAATGGACTGATAGTTATCATGAAAATACAATTTGTTTTACAAATAATATTGCGCAAAGAGACGGATGAACTCATTTAGCTGGTTTTAGAGGAGCTCTTACAAGATCGATTGTTAATCATATAAATAGTAAAATAAAAAATATAAATAATATTAATGGTGATGATACAAGAGAGGGATTGACTAGTGTCATTTCTGTTAAACTTCCAGATCCAAAGTTTTCTAGTCAAACAAAAGATAAATTAGTTTCTTCTGAAGTAAGACCAGTAGTAGAGTCAATTTCACTAGAAAAAATTGAACAGTGGATTGAAGAAAACCCCAGTGATATTAAGAAAGTTATTGATAAAATAATTGATGCAGCAAATGCTAGAGAGGCTGCAAGAAAAGCTAGAGAACTAACAAGAAGAAAAACCGGACTGGAAAATACTTCTCTGCCAGGAAAATTAGCGGATTGTCAGGAAAAAAATCCTGAATTTTCGGAATTATTTATTGTCGAAGGCGACTCAGCTGGTGGATCAGCAAAACAAGGAAGAGATAGAAAAAATCAAGCGATACTTCCATTAAGAGGAAAAATTCTGAATGTAGAACGCGCAAATAAAAAGCAAATATTAACAAGTAACGAAATTGGAGTTTTGATTACAGCAATTGGTGCTGGAGTGGGTAATCCATCTGGAAATATTGAGCAAGATAAAGTTGAAGGTAAATTTGACTCTGATAAAATGCGGTACAACAAAATTATTATTATGACTGATGCGGATGTAGATGGTAGTCATATTAGAACATTACTTCTTACTTTTTTTTATAGACATATGAAACCAATGATCGATTTAGGTAGGTTATATATAGCGCAACCTCCACTTTATCGAATTAAAAAAGGCAATTCTACTGTTTATAAAAAAAATGAAGAAGATATGGAAAGTTATTTAATTGATGAAGGATTAAAAAATTTAGTTTTATTAAAACCTAATAGTAATAGAGAAATTATTCAAATAGCTGGTAATGAACTAAAGCAAATTATTAATTTATCTAGAAAAGCTAAAGAATACATCATTCCTCTATTAAGAAGAATTGATAACAAAATGGTTATTGAGCAAGCTGCAGTAGTTAAGGGATTAAATCCCAAAAACATTAGTGATTCTAAAATTGGAACAGAAATAGCCAGATTGCTTGAATTAAGACTAAACGCAATTTCAAATTATGCTGAAAAAAAATGGAATGTTAAACATGATGATAATTCACTTTTGATAACAAGATCATTAAGAGGGTTTACTGAAAAGTATATAATAAATAATAATTTTTTAATTACCCCTGAAGCAAGACAACTTGATAGTATGAGAGATGAATTAATGGATGCTTTCTACATTTTAGATAAAGAAAAGGCCAGAGTTGGTATAATTAAAGATAAATTAAATGAATATGATATCTTTGGTCCTCTTGATGTTATAGATAGAGTTCTAGAGATTGGAAAATCAGGTATACAAATAAATAGATATAAGGGACTTGGAGAAATGAATCCCGATCAATTATGGGAAACTACTTTAGATAAAAATGAAAGATCATTGTTATGTGTAAAAATTAATGAAATAGACGAAGCAAACAAAATATTTGATGATTTAATGGGTGATATAACTGAGGGTAGAAAAAAATTTATTGAAGAAAACTCTTTAAAAGTTGCAAATCTAGATATTTAATTACTAATGAACACAATTTTACTTGGAAATCTTATCAAGATAAGATGGATTGCAATATTTGGTCAATTATGCGCTCTTTTTGTAGTAACTTATATACTCAATATAAAAATTCCATTGTATGAATCATTAACAGTAATTGTATTATCTGTTTTATTAAATTTATATTCATATATCTTAGAAAAAAAATCTAAAACTATCACAAATATCAAAGCTTTTTTGTTTCTTTTTTTTGATACACTACAATTAGGAATATTACTCTATTTTACAGGAGGAATCATTAATCCATTTTCAATATTGATTATAGCACCAGTAATTACATCTGCCTCATATCTTCCATTCACATTGACAGTAATTTTATCAACTTTATCAATAATTGTTATTATTTTTCTAAACTTTTTTTTTATACCTTTAAATTTTGTAAATAATTTTGATCCGCCTGATATTTATAGTTTTGGCATTTTATTTGCATTAATCATAACAACAATTTTTATAGCTATTTATGCGTATTTATTTGCCAGTTCATCAAGAAAAATTTCGAATGCATTGTCAGCAACAAAGCTTCAGATACTCAACCAAAAAAAAATAAGTGAAGTTGGTTCATTAAGTGCTGCAGCAGTTCATGAGTTAAGTACACCATTAAATACAATTTTTTTAATTTTAAATGATTTATTAAAAGAAAAAATTTTAATTGATGATAAAAATATCATAAAAGATATAAATCTATTAAAATCTGAAGCAGAAAGATGTAAAGAAATACTTTTAAGATTATCTAAGAATCCTCTTAAGTTAAAAGATAAATTTCTAAATAAAGTAAAGATTACTGATTTAATTAAATTAAATTTTGATAAATTTAATAATAACAAAAAACTTGAAATTTTAAAAAATGATGATGTAGAGCCAGAAATAATATTTAAAGATGAAATAATGTATGCGTTAGGCAATATTATTCAAAATTCAATCATATATGCAAAAAATAAAGTTATTGCTAAAGTTGATTATACTAAGTCAGAAATAATTATAACTATAAAGGATGATGGCATTGGTTTTACTAAAGAAATTATGGATAAATTAGGTGAACCATATATTTCTAAAAATAATAATACAGGTATGGGATTAGGAATATTTATATCTAAAAATTTGATAGAAAATATGGGTGGTAAAATATTATTTAGTAACTATGAACAAAATGGAGCTATTGTTGAAATAAGGCTTAAAAACTCTATTTTATAAATATGGATAAAAACTTAATAATTGTGGATGATGATCTCCCTTTTAGAGAAAGACTTACTAGATCAATGGAAAAAAAGGGATTTGTAGTTGAATCCTTTGGTTCATTCAAGGATAGCATGAATCGATTGCAAACAAGTAAATTTGATTACGCTATTGTAGATATGAGGCTTGAAGACGGTTCTGGTCTAGAATTGATAAAAGAAATTCAAAAAATAAGCCCAGAAACCAAATCACTCTTACTTACAGGTTATGGAAACATAGCTACAGCAGTTGCTGCAATAAAATCAGGTGCGATTGATTATTTACCTAAACCCGCAGAAATTGACCAAATTTATGACGCTCTTACAAATTCTAAGGAAATATTACCCCCACCTCCAGAAAATCCAATGACTGCAGATAGAATTAGGTGGGAACATATTCAAAGAGTCTTTATACAGTGTAATCGTAATGTTTCTGAAACAGCAAGAAGACTTAGAATGCACAGGAGAACTCTTCAGAGAATTTTAAACAAACATGCCCCTAGAGAATAAAACTCACTTATCAATCGTCATACCTGTATTTAATGAAGAACAATACTTAGAAAAATTATTTAAAGATCTAATAAAATATTTTAATACTGCCAGAACAGAAATTATTGTCGTTGATGATGGCTCAACTGACCAATCGACACAAATAATCAATAACTTTAAAAATAAAAAAAATTATAATTTTGCTTTTAATGTAATTAGATTAGACATTAATTCAGGTAAGGGTAATGCACTTCAAACAGGCATAAAGAATTCTACCGGCGATTACGTTCTTCTGCAAGATGCAGATTTAGAATTAGACTTAAAAGACTCCTTTGAAATGTACCAAATAGTTCAAAATAATAAAGAAATAAAGTGTATATTTGGCAGTAGATACTTATCGGGAAAATTAAAAAAAAATAATTATTTTTTCAATAATTTAATTGGAAAAGTAAATTCGCTAATATTCAATATTTTCTTTTCACAATCAATTAGTGATGTTCATTGTGGACTTAAAATTTTACATAGAAGTGTCATTGATAAAATCAATCTCACTGTTAATGATTTTGGAATAGAAATTGACTTAGCTTCTCAAATAGTACGAAATAAATTTTTTATCTATGAGTTTGGTGTATCATATTATTTTAGAACTAAACGGCAGGGAAAAAAAATTACATGGATTGATGGTCTCAAATCTTTTTATTATCTAATTAAAGCTAGATTTTATGACAATAGTAAATCAACAAACTTATCAATTCTATTTTCTTCTATATATATGGCATATGTAGGATCTCATTTTGGTATGGGGTTGGGTAACACTATATTTATAATTATTTTTTTTATTTTAGGATCTATTATAGGAATTCAATTTAAAATATTATCATCATCTATTATCTTTTTATTTATATTTATTGGATCTTTCTTTGGAAAAGGTAATGGAACCACTTTATCTGTATTAATTTTTTTTATATTAGGAATTTGTTTTGCTCGTTATGTAAAAAATAAGTTTTATTTATCAAAATTTAATAATTTTTTTTAAGCCTACTTAGACACAGACTAATTCCAATAATAAAATAAACAAAAATACCATACCAATTTTTTATTAAGCTTCCTGTGGACATAATTGGCCAAAACAGAATTATTAACAAAACAATAGATATAATTTTAAAATCTTTAGAACCAGTATTTCTAATAATTTTTTTGGTGATAAAAAAAAGATATATTATAAACAGAAAGAATATAATAATACCACCCTCTGTTAACCATTGTAAATAAGTATTATGGGGATGTGACGCACAATCATAATTAACCATTAATTTTTTGTAATTCTCATTTTTTATACATAAAGATTTAAAATTACTAATTCCAATGCCTGTAATAGGATTATCTCTAAACATTTTATAAGATAAGTAATAAATTTCTCCATATGCTGTAGTTGAAAAATTAGAGATAATTTTTAAAAAACTTGGTTGGATATTAATTATTTTAGTACAAGTTTCATTTTTATTATCTTTACACTCAAATTTTTTTTCAATCTTTAATCCTTGGTGGTATTCGTTTGATTCAATAACTTCAAAATCATTATAAAAGGGATGAAATTTATAAATAAAAAATATAATAGTTAGACCAAATATAATCGCTAATAATATTTCTTTTCTATAATTTTTTAAAAGAAATAGTAATAAAGACATAGCAAGAAGAAATGTTGCAAATGCCATTCTTTCACCAGATACAAAACATATTATTAATATTAATGAAAGGTAAGAAGAATTTAATAAAATTTTATATTTAAGTCTATTATTCAATAATAGATATACGTATCCAACAAGTCCAAATTTAGATACATAGGAACCTGGAACAAGCTCATCTCCAAATGGTCCTGTTAACCTACCGTACCAATCAGATTTAAAACCTAATAAATCATTACCAAAACCATTGATAGTATCATAATTAAAAAATTGAAAAAGAGTATCAACTAGTACGAATAAAACTAAAACTAAAATTATTAATAATAAATATTTAAGATTTTTTTCATTTTTGAAAAAAATATAATAGCAACATATTGGTATAAAAAGAAATCTTAGATAAATTATAGAATCTTGAAATGACTTTTCTTTATTGAAAGCAAAGAAGCTGATAAATATCAAACCTAACCAAAATAGCAATGATATATTAATAAAACTATCATTAAATAAATCATATCTTTTTTTTATAATAAATAACCAAGTCAAACCAAAAACTCCAGTAAATGTTATTGTTATGTCAGGAATTGCAGGTCCTGTTATTAATGATAGAGGAATTAAAAAAAATAAAATTAAAAAAAAATTATTAAGTCTATACATTTTTACTTCTAATAAGCTTAAGAAAAACATCTTCCAAATCACTTTCGAAAGTATTTAATTCATTAAAATTTAAATTATTTTTTTCTATTATTTTAATAATATTTTTTAAGTTTGTTTTATTCTTATCATATTCAATTATTAATTTATTTTTAACTTTTAATGGATTATATAAGTTTAGATCGTTAGGAATAGAAAATTGACCATTTATTTCAAATGAAACTTTCTTTTTAGATATAATTTTTAGAAGATTTTCTTTGCTATCTTCTTTGATTTTTTTTCCAAAATTTATAATTGAAATCTTATCACATAAATTTTCTGCTTCCTCCAAATAGTGTGTTGTTAGACATATTGTCGTACCTAAATTATTTATTTTTCTAATATAGTTCCACACTGATGATCTAATATCAATATCTACACCTGCAGTAGGTTCATCTAAAATTAGCATTTCTGGACTATGAACTAAGGCCTTTGCAATTAATAGTCTTCGTCTCATTCCTCCTGATAATGAACGAGCATAGGCATTACGTTGTTCAGTTAACTTAAGATTTTCTAGTATTTCATAAGTTTTTCTTTTATTTTTTGGTATTCCATAAAGCCCAGCCTGTAGTTCCAATAATTCAACTGGTGAAAAAAAAGGGTCTATATTTAATTCTTGTGGAACAATTCCAATTTTAAACTTACTTAATTTTGGGTTCTTATCAATGTCAATACCACATATACTTATTTTGCCTTCATTTTTTCTAACTAAGCCTCCAAGGATATTTATAAAGGTTGATTTTCCTGCTCCATTAGGTCCTAAAAGGCCATGTATACTCCCTTTTTCTATTTGAATATCAAAGTTTGTAAGAGCTTTAATTACCTTTGATTTCTTATAGAAAATCTTATTTACATTTTTTGCATCAATTGAATATTTATAATCTGACATTAATTCTAAATATTATATATTTAAATTTATAATGAATAAACAGAGTAGATTGATATTAGTTGACGGCTCTGCCTATATTTTTAGAGCATATTACGGTTTACCTCCTATGAATAGACCAGATGGAACACCAATTAATGCAGTATTTGGTTTTACTAATATGCTTGTGAAACTGATAGAAGACTACAGTGATGACAAAATGATAGTCATATTTGATGCTGCGAGAGAAAATTTTAGAAATAAAATTTATCCAGAATACAAAGCTAATAGGGGTGAGGCACCAGACGATTTAATCCCTCAATTTCCTATAATTCGTGAATGTGTTAAAAGTTTTAATATTCCACAGCTTGAAATAGAAGGATACGAAGCTGATGATTTAATTGCTTCATATGTAAATTTAGCTGAAAAAGAACAAATGGAAACCATCATCGTTTCTTCAGATAAAGACTTGATGCAACTCGTTAGTAAAAAAGTGACAATGCTTGATCCAATGAAAAATAAAAAAATTGAAATTAAAGATGTTGAAGAAAAATTTGGAGTAAAACCTGATAAGGTTATCTTTATTCAAGCACTAACAGGAGACAAAGTAGATAATATTCCAGGTGCTCCTGGAATAGGCCCTAAAACCGCATCTCAACTAATTAATGAATACAATGATATTGATGGATTATTAAAAAACATTGATAAAATTAAACAAGAAAAAAGAAGAAATATTTTAGTAAAAGCAGAAAAGGATATCAGAATAAGTCTAGAACTTGTAACACTTAAAAATGATGTAGAAATACCTAATAAGATCAATGAAATTATAACTTATAACGAACTAAAAAAAGAAAATAATAGTATCTTTGAATTTCTTAAAAAACAGGGCTTCAAATCAACATCTGAAAGATTAAAATCTAATTCTTTCATATTCAGTAATAATGACAATATCATTTTAAAAAAAGAAATTGAACCAAAGTACAAACTAATTAACTCAAAAAAAAATTTTGAAATGATTTTGAAAGACATTGAAAATAAAGGAATATGTGCAATAGATACTGAGACTAACTCACTTAATGTAGAAAAAGCAGAATTAGTTGGAATCTCACTATGTTATAATGAAGATACTTCGTATTACATTCCAATAAGTCATACTACCCTTGATGGCTTAAAAAAGATTGAAGGACAGTTAGATGAAAAATATGTAATTAATCATATTAATAATATTTGTAAAAATAAAGCGATTTTAAAAATAGGTCAAAATATTAAATACGACATTAGAATTTTAAATAAGTATGGAGTAATATTTAATTCAATTGCAGATACAATGTTAATTTCTTACTCGATTGATAATGGAATTTATAAACACAATTTAGATGATTTATCATTTAATCATTTAAACCATACAACAATTAAATATAAGGAAGTTGTTGGTACTGGTAAAAATGAGATAACATTTGATAAAGTAGCAATTGATAATGCTGTTAATTATGCTGCAGAAGATTCATTTTTAACATTTAAGCTTTTTCAAAATCTTTATCCTCGTTTAATTAAAGAGAGAGCAAATTTTGTTTATCAAAATATCGATTTACCACTTGTAGATGTATTATCTAAAATTGAGTCAAATGGTATTGAAGTTAATAAAAATTTTTTAACAAAACTTAGTAAAGAATTTGAAAATGAAAGTAAGAAACTTGAAAAAAAAATTTTTAAACTATCAAAAGGAGAGTTTAATATTGGTTCACCAAAACAATTAGGTGAAATATTATTTATTAATCTTGAAATACCTGGTGGTAAGAAAACTAAATCAGGTACATATTCTACCGATTCTTCAACCTTAAATAATCTAGCGTCAGAGGGTTTTGAGATAGCAAAATTAGTTCTTGATTGGAGAGAATTAACAAAGCTCAAATCAACTTATACAGATGCGCTATATAGATTAACAGATGATAAAAATAGAGTTCATACTTCATTTGGTTTAGCAAGTACATTAACTGGACGATTAAGTTCTACTGATCCAAATCTTCAAAATATTCCAATTAGAACAGAAAATGGAAAGAAAATAAGAACAGCTTTTGTAAGTGGAAAAGAAAAAAAATTAGTTAGTTTTGATTATTCACAAATAGAACTAAGATTAGCCGCAGAAATATCTGGTGATAATAATTTCATTAGAGCTTTTAAAAACAATGAAGACATTCATGCCTCTACTGCGAAGGAAATTTTTAATTTGAAAGATATTCAAATAAATAATGATTTTAGGCGGAAAGCTAAAGCAATTAATTTTGGTATTTTATATGGAATTAGTCCATATGGTTTAGCCAAGCAACTTAATATTACTAATACAGAAGCAAAAGAATATATAAATGAGTATTTTAAGAAATATCCAAAGATAAAAAAATATATGGATCATCAAATTGATTTTGCAAAAACAAATCAATTTGTTGAAACAATTTTTAAAAGAAAAATTAATATCAAAGGAATTTCAGATAAGAATTTTGCCGTTAGAGGTTTTGCAGAAAGACAAGCCATCAACGCTCCAATACAAGGGAGTGCAGCGGATATTATTAAGCTAGCAATGATTGAAATTCATAATGAAATAAAGCTTAAAAAAATCGATGCAGAAATGCTTTTACAAGTACACGATGAACTCATTTTTGAAGTTGAAATTAAAAAATATGATAATTTAGTAAATAAAGTAAAAAAAATTATGGAGTCAGTACATTTAAAATATAAAGATTTTGAAGTTCCACTTACAGTTGATTATGGTTCTGGTGATAATTGGGGTCAGGCACATTAGATTTAATTTATGCTTATTAAAAAAAAAATTAAGAGACGTAATCCCTATGCTCAAGATTTAAAATTGCCTAAATATAAAAAAAGAATAGTTAGAAGCAAAAAAACTTATACAAGAAAAGGAAATAAAAAAATAATTTAAAATTCTTCATCAAAGGTATTCATTTCAAACCATTTTTCAAGCTCATGATAACCTCCAATCTTCTCACCATTTAAAATTATTTGCGGAAAAGTTTTAGCATTTGGAAACTTTTCAAAAAAATCTTCTCTCGTATAATCTGTATCGAGCATATAAATCTTTGGATTA
>MDSZ01061787.1_pt1 | contig 15862 bp, 8 predicted proteins | sample 811201 | NCBI WGS metagenome assembly MDSZ01 (sample SAMN05326647, study PRJNA326480) | marine metagenome | isolation source: seawater | place: Indian Ocean: North | collected 2010
CATATGTACCTTATTTTAAAAATATTAGAGCAGAATATAGAATGACAGATAATGTAAAATTTAGAATTGGCGTTCGTCCAGAATTTCCAACTAAAACATATCAAACATCATCATTTTATTTAACAGGCGAACGATTACCAACATCAAGTTATTACAGTATTTTAGATTCAATAACTAACGAAACTATATTACCATTTGACGTATCAGCTTCACGAATAGATTGTGACGCAAATGGAAGCTTTTTTAAATTAAGAATGGATTCATTTATGCCAGAAAGGTATTATAAAATTATGCTAAAAGTAGAACGTGATGGTGGAGATGATACACAAACATTTGATGATTTTTATTTTAAAGTAGTGAATTAAGATGCCATTAGATTTAGGAGATAATAGATATACTGCAAATACTTCATTAGAAGAATCGATTGATCAAATCGATAATGACTCAATTATATTAAATATAATGCGTCAAGAATATCCTGATGATTTATTCTATGCATTTGGTAGTTTAACACCGCCAACACAAACTGAACAGTCTTTAGCAACCTTTAATGGACCTGGACCTGAAGTTGAAAAAAATTATAATATATCACCTCGCAATCAATTAAATATTGCACAAACTCGAGTCGATGAAGAAACATATGTTAAGTATGATTTACATAAATCTTATCCAACAATAGATGAAGATGCATTAGATGAGATAATTGATGAAGAATGGGAAACATTCGAAGATCCAGATGATGGACCTGTAGTGCCTATTATCGATCCAGCAGATAATGGACTATTTTTAGCTAATTCAGAAACAGATCTTACTGATGTACATGATCTTTATATTCAATATGGTCCACAAACTATAGGATCTGATGGTAATAATATTGATGACATCAATTCTATATTTTGTATTTTTTATATTCAAAATGGAAAGGCTCGGCCTATTCCAAATTACAAAACATTAGAAGTAATGTTAGTAGAACGAGGTCAAACATATGGCGCAATTAAAGGTGCTACCGGCGAACAAATGCAGAAATATGATTTAATGTTAGATGGAGAAATAAATGAAACAAATTCACCAGAATCTACTGCTTATGAAGATCAAGATTTTTCGCCTATAGATGAGTTTTTAGATAGAACAATGGACGATAGGTCACCAGAATGGAATCTAGATATACGATTTAGAAGTGGATATCTACCAAAAGCTCCATTCAAAAGAGACCCAGGAGATTATATTAAACCAGAATCAATGCGCGCAATAGAAGGTCGAGTAACACCGATAGATCCTGAAACCGGAGAAGAATTACCACCTGATACATTTGTTACAGAAGATCCTAATGATAGATATTTTGATCAAGTATTTAAATCACAAACTTGGAAAGAAAGTTTACGTGTACAATATGAAGGAAAAATGGTTATAGGAGAATGGTCAAATGGATATCAAGCTAATGTAGTAGAAAATAATACATCAATACTAAGTGATGATTTAGTATTGAGTGTACGTATGATGATTAACGGCCATTGGAAACAAATCAGAGAATCACAGGTATTTAGATTATATGCAGCAATCAATGAAATAGATATTTCAGATTTATCTCCTGAGCCAAAAAGAGTAGCCGGAACAGGAGGAGGCCAGGGAGGACCTTTTGGTGGAGCATTATTTAATCTAGGTGAAGACGTAGGTGAAGATCGATATGGAGCCGATGGTGTAATTAATTTATTAATTCAACGAGGGGGTATTACACCATTAGCTGGTACGACACAAGATCCGATCTGGTCAGCATTTCCTCATATTGTTGAAGCAGATGACGATGGCATATCTGGACTAGATATTTTAGAATATCAAGAATATTTAGATAATTTTACAAATGGTGGAGATCCATTTGGAATTGAAATGTTACAGCCATTTGAACCGGCTGGTTCAATACATTATTATCCAGAAGTAAATTATAATGCATTAACAGCTCAGGCTATTGAACAAGCAGAAATAGATGCAATTAAAGACTCTATATTTGAATTATGGCCAACTATTGCATCTTCTGCAGATGCAGTTAAAGTTCAAGTAGAATCAATGCCAGGAGAATTTGTTCGATATGTACAAAAACGTTTAGGAGGTGATGATGTAAATGGAGCATTGTTATATAAATTATGGCAAAGTAAACAAGGTAATTGGAAGTATGTTAAAAAGAAAAGAAAAAAGCTTAAAGTAAAAAAAGAACATAAAAGATTATTTAAGTTAATAAGTAAATCGTATAGAATAAAAGCAAATTTAAGTGAATCTGAAGAAAATAAAATAGTATCGAAATATAAATGGATGAAGTCGGTAGCTAGAGATAAATTTGCTGGTTGGATGAATGGCAATAATAATAATAACACTGGTAACGCAGTTGGAGCTGGAGTAGCTGGATCTGTAGCATTAACAGGAACAGGTTTGGCAATTGCAACTGCAGCAGCAGCGAATGCAGGATATGCAGCCGTGTTATCATCAGCTTTAGCAGCTGGAGTATTTGGACCTACTGCTTCAGTTAGTGCTACTGCAATATTTACTGGTACAACTACTGGGTTTTTAGGGAGTGGAACAGCAGCTATTTTAACTAATCCAATTACTATAGGCGCCGCGGCCGGCGTTGCATTATTTTTTATTGCAGATGCACTTATAGGCGAAGTTCCTCAAGATGAATACATATTACCTCCATGGAGATTTATGGACGATCAATGGTATTTTAAAGCGTGTGTATATAACGAAATAGATGACTTCACAAAAGAAGCATCAGCAACAGCTGCTTATGTAGATTCACTTTTGCCATCAATAAGAGATACAGTCAATCAAATTCATAATTCAATGGGTGACATTGACCGGGCATTACTAAATGCAGATACAACTGAGGAGTTTCAAGAAATATATGATGCATTGGTAGCATTAAAAGAATATTTTGATGATTTCAATTCAGGAGGATTATTAAATGAAATAATGGGATTTCGTCAAGAAGTAGATGAATATTTTATAAAACAGCTAAGAGCACAATATAATGCAATTCAATACGTAAGAAAAAAGGTACATAAAAATATAGGTAGGAAAAAGAAATTTGGAATTGTATGGCCAGCTGGACCTCAAAAAATATTAAATGAATATATTCCAGGTTTAACATTTGATAATTACTTACCAGGATAATAAGATATGGCATTAGATAGATTTAAAAATATAGATGAAATTATTCAAAATTCTGGAAAAACAAAAGGCATTGTTTGGAAGGAAGAAGATATCGATCTATTAGCACTAGATGTTAAAACAGTAACTCCAATTGATTCTCCAGTTGTTGAATTACATATGTATACGCCTGGCGACACAGCAAAATATGTTGCTGGTGGAACAGTTGATGCAGAGTTAGATGGTAGTAAAATTTTTATCAATCATGCCGCGGCCGCAGAAAGTTTTGGTGTACAACGTGGTCAGTTTGAAGCAGTAATTAATATTCATAAAGATTTATTAGGAAATGAAGAAAATCGAATTTTATATATTCATGAAATTTCTGATGATCGACGTGAGTTACATATTAAAGCAAAAGCAGATGCTGATGTTGATATTGAAACATATTTAGATAGTATCGACGGTGGTGGTAGTTATGCATCACCTATATATGAAACATCGATTGATGCAGCAGGTAATGAAACTCAAGTATTTGATGATAATGGCGATCCGGTAGTAAAGGGATATGAATCAGTTCCGATCTCAGAAGACATTGCTTTAAATTTTGGACAAAATCGAATATATAAAATTATTAATCAAAAAGAGTGGAATGAAGAAAATGACTTTGTTGTAAGATTATATGAGCCACTTCCAGAATTTATAATAGAAAAAGAATATTTATGGGTTGTTGAACAATTATCTGATTCGTATATTGATAATATTAATGTGATAGGACCTGATGCAACTCCTTTAAGTGGTAATCAATTAAAAGGTCCAAACTTTGATATTGATACATCTTATTCAACTGTTACAGAAACTAATTTTAGAAATTGGAATCAATTATTAGATGCAAATTTATCTACTTCACAACAAATTATTGATCAATATTTTAGTGGATCATTAGCTGGTGTTAGTCTAGGTATTGATTATACAAACTTTGAAAACTTTGTACATTTTTCTTCAGCGAAAGAGAGAATAGCTAATTTTAGAGAAAAATTAAGTCAACTTGAATATTATGATGAAAGACTTGTTATTCTAGAAGCAGCTGCTGGAACAGATAGTAGTTCATTGCAAGGTAATATTGCTGTTACACAAAGACGTAGAGATCAAGTAGTTGGGTCATTTGATGGTTTTGAAAAATGGTTGTATAATGATCCGACATCTAGTTTATTTACACATGGTGTATCTGGATCATTTATCGGAGCACAAGGATATTCAGTAACTCCATTTCCAAAATATTTATCAGGTAGTAAATATTATCTTCATGGTGTTACATCAAGTCGAGCAGAAAATTGGTACAATGGATTTTATGCTACAGCATCATTATACGATATACATAATGAATCTGCATTAGCAAAAAGTATTCCGGAACATATTAGATTAGATCCTAATAATGATCAATATGAATTGTTTGTAAATATGATAGGACATCACTATGATATTATATATTCATATATAGATAATTTAACTAGAATTTACAAACCAGAAGAACATTTCAAATTAGGTCAAAGTAAAGATGTGTTATATGATGTAGCAAAATCTTTAGGTTGGACATTAACTAACGGAAAACAGGCATCTCAATTATGGCAATATAAATTAGGAGTAAATGTATCAGGCTCATATCAAACAACAGGTTCGTTGTTTTCGAAATCAGATGAACAGATAACAACTGAAGTATGGAGACGGATAGTTAATAATCTACCTCATTTACTTAAAATAAAAGGAACTGCAAGGTCCGTTAAGACATTAATGAATACATATGGTATTCCGCAGACTTTGCTTTCTATTAGAGAATATGGAGGACCTAAGGTAGGAGGAGATCAACCATTATTAATTGAAGATCGATTTACATATGCATTACATTTTAATTCTGGATCTGAATTATTATTTCCTAATGTGTATTATTCTTCTAGTATTGATGAATGGGGAATAGCAGAACAAGCTCCACCCGGGTCTGGACGTAATGAAGGACTTCCAGTTAAAAATCATGAATTTAGATTTAGGCCTGCAACTACATCTAGTATGCATTTGATTTCTGCTCAAAGAAATTTAGGTGGTAACTTAGGAGACTATGCAGCTAGTCCAGATAATAATTTTAGAGCACATGCATGGACAGTGGCAATACAACATACTGGTTCATATTCTGGAAGTACAAAATATGGTAGATTGCATTTTGCAATGGGGTTAGGAGGTAATGGACAAATGGCATCTGCTTCAATGACAGAATGGCTTCCATTATATGATGGTAATTTTTGGAACTGTTCAGTAGGTTTCATTACTGATGCATTTATAACAATGTCAACAGATGGAATAACTACCCCTGGAATAAGTGATCATCATAATACAGGTTCAAATGATACAACAACATATCAAGTTCATGTTCAACAAGCATCGGATTACATAACAGATAAAATTGTTCATTCTGGTAGTTTAAAAGTGAAACCAACTGTAACTAGTCATCATGCATGTTGGTCCGAACATCGTACTAACCAATTTTTTCCACATAATTTTAATATAAGTTCATCTATTAGCTTAGGCGGATTTTCTGCTTCATTAGATATATTCTCAGTACAAGAAGCAATATCAGCATCATTTGAAAAAACAACACATCCGGGTAATACAATTTCTGTAGCAACTTCATCTGTTTCTAGAGAATATGTAGGAGGAGAATTTGGTAAAGAGCCTTCGAATGGACATGTTATTGGAAGCTTTACTGGTTCAATGCAAGAATATAGATCTTGGCTAGAATATTTTTCAGATACAACATTTGATTTGCATACATTGAATCCAACTTCTTATGTGTCAGAAGTAAGTCCGTCTTCTTCATATGATACATTGATAAGACATTATCCATTAGGCACAGATTTAAATGCTGTTGATCATAATGCAGCAGCTGGACATTTTATATCATCTAGTCATCCTAATCAATCAATTCAAAATTTTAGTTCTATGGGTAATGCAAATACTCAAGCAACTATGTCTAATTTTAAAGCACCTACCAATGTTCAACGTGGTAATTATGTTCCGGTTGAAGAAACATATTATGTGCAAGGAGTTTCATTAGGAAGTAATTTACCTAGATCTCAAAAAATAAGATTAGAAGATAATGAACTTGTAAGGCCATTATCTCCAAGGACATCGGCAGAAAGATCGAGATTTGATAGAGCTCCAATTGATACAAATAGATTAGGATTATTTTATTCTCATGCTGATCAAGTCAATAAAGAAATTTTTAATCAAATTGGTGATGTTGAGTTAGATGATTTTATAGGTGATCCGGATGATGAGTTTGAATTTATTTATGATGATTTAGAAGATTTTGCAAAAGGATATTGGAAAAAATATACAGATAGAAATGATATCAATGCATTTATAAGAATATTTAGTCAATTTGATTTTGCATTGTTTAGACAGATAAAACAATTATTACCAGAACGAGTTGATGAGGCAATGGGATTAATAATTGAACCTAATGCATTAGAAAGAAATAAATACAGATTAACAAGACGAATTGGTAATGAACCTTTACATTATACAGGACATATAGTTCCTGAATGGTATTCTGCTAGTGCAGAAATTCAACCATTATCCGGAACAATTGATAAGCCAGTCTCTGTTGACATGCAACAAGTATATAATATAAGTGCAAGTGGATATACAGAGATACCGGGCAACTTAGTCTTTAATGTTCAAACAATGCCAACCGGAAGTTCAGATTATTGCACTATAGAAATAAATACATTTGATAATCAAGATACAAATGAAGATGGTAAATTAATGCAAGCAAGAGCAACTGCTTCATTATTACAAGTGTATCAAGTGTTACGAACACAGGCTCATAATAATGCGGGAATAAATCATTTTTGGACAGGTTCTATACATACCGGTGTAACTGATGCAGGTGCAGCAGCTGCATTTTCACCACATGGAGGAAATGTTAGATTTCTTGCAAGCGGATCAATTAACTTAAGAGGTCTTATGCAATCTCCGTCTGTGGCCGGGAAAACTAGTACAAATACACTTAGAATTCAATTTGATACATATAATCGATTTGATACTATTCGTGATTTTAATGTTGATATTGATCATTCTTTAAGCACGTCAGATGTAGATTTGATATTACGTACAAGATTAATTACAACAAAAAATAATTTTCATGCAGAAAAGTCAGAATATTTTGTCGATGATAGTTTTTCTCAAGTACATATTATTTCAAGTAGTTTAGGAGATGGTGTTGATTATTTAGATGGTATAGCCGCAACTATCAATGTTAATGAAATATCAAGTGCAGAAATTGATAAATCTCTTGCTTATAGAGAAGATGAAATTGATTTTAGTTCTCTTTCAAATAATGTACATCGAACTTCTAGAATATCATTTACAAATATCAAAGTTCCTGCAAGAACAAATTTGACATTGGAATTAGTATATGAATCTGAAGGTACTAATAATAGACCTCCAAGAATTCACAGACTTGATATTATTCAAGCAATTAAAAAAGTTTGTCATAGTGTACACCAAGTACAGGTCTATGAATGTAGAAAAAGTGATATTTATATGAAAGTTATCAATCATTTTGGTACAGGTTCTAAAACATCAAAAATTGGTAAAGATCATGAAAGATCTGTTAGCCAATCATTAGGATTGTATTTTAGTCAATCACTGCTTCAAGCTGATTATATGGATGACTTTTTTGCAATGACGGAAAACCAAAGATATAATGGTTGTACGTTGGGAGGTCCTGGTATTAATCAGGAGACAGGAATTGCAGCAATTGATAATAAACCGGTGATAGAAGTGTATTCAGTGAATCCAAATCAATTAATTTATACAGATCAGCCAGCAACAGGTAATCCTGGTAACTTAATAGTTAGGTAAAATTCATGAATAAGCATATTTATTAAAAAGATAGGGTAAACTATGGGATATTTAAATAATTCAACAGTAACAGTAGATGCGATACTTACTAAGAGGGGTCGTGAATTATTAGCACGTGGAAGAGATGAGTTTAAGATTACTCAATTCGCGTTAGCTGATGATGAAGTAGATTATGATCTATATAATCCAGATCATCCATTAGGAACTGCATACTACGGAGCAGCAATAGAAAATATGCCAATCGTCGAAGCATTGGCAGATGAAACTCAAATGATGAAGTTTAAATTGGTAACATTACCAAAAGGAACTGCACGTATACCAGTAGTAAAAGTTGGTAATAATTCACTAGAATTAGAAGCTAATCAAACTTCTGTTATTCGTCCATCAACAGTTAATTTTAGTGGAGGTAACAGAAGATTCGGATACACATGTATATTATCAGATTCTGATGTATGTGATATTGTTGCAACTAAGTCAGGTTTAAGTGGAGGAGTTTCAGTGCCTCAATTTATAGGAGATTCAGAGGCAGCTCAATCTGTTACAGTTTCAGGAATTGAATTTGAAGTAACAGCTAAAGAACATTTAGATTCAGATAAAACAGCAACTATATTAGTTATTGGTAATGAGACAGGCGGAAGACAAAGTATTACTGTAACTGTTAAAAAGGTAGAAGCTCCTACGGTAGGACTTTTAGCCCAATAATAATTTAAAGGTAAGATAATAAAATGGCATATAGTAGATTTTCAAGATTTAGTAGAGGATCGGCAAATCGTTTAACACCTAATCGAGGTGCAGCGGTTGCAAATTCAGCTACATCACAAGTAGAACAATTAGCACGACAATTAGCAGATCAAATTATTCGAGAAAGAGATGCTGCTAAACAACGTGCAAGATTAGGTAGAATATTTACAACATTTGATGCAACAGATGATATTTTACCAAATAATATTGAAACAGTAACAAGAGGATTATTTGCTGGTAATTCTGGAAGTTTAACAAATATGTTTACTTCTTCATTATTAACTGCCACTCAAAAAACTTATTATCAAGAAATTTATAGCACAGGAGATCCTAGTGCAACCAACAGAGCCAATTCAGAACTTTCCATTGCATATGGACATGAACAAGGATCGGGTTCAAGAGATTTAACAGGTAACTTGAATAATGATACTCCGTCAAGAGCAATATATAAACAATATGCTCAAACATTGTTATCTCCAAATGACAAAAAGTTTACAATTAACGGAGTAGATACAGAACAAATATATGTATTGAATTTTAATCGTGCTAGAATGCGTGAAAAATTAGATCCAGGTAATTTTGAATTAACATTAGCATTTTTATCTGCATCAAAAAAGGAGACGGAAGCACTTGATGGAGCTGGATATCTTGGAGAAATTGATGGTCATACAGGATCTGCTGTTACTCCTGATATTTATGGAGGAACAAATAATAATCATTATCTTCAAATCATTGATGATTCATCATTAACAGCTGCAACTTTAGGAGAAGGAGGACAAATATATAATTTAGTTTCTGGTTCAATTGATGGAGGTACATCTATCCATAATCCTACATCACCAACATATTTTGGATTGTTATATCCACAACATGGTGTTGCAATCTTAAATGCAGATGCATTAGATGATAATCTAGACTTTGGTTCTGTAACAGGATCACAAGTGCAAGGAGATAATGCGGTAAAATTATTTACAGCTTTATCAGCATCAAATCAATTAACACCGACAGATGTAAATGGTGGTATTCAAGCAAGATCATCAGAACAAGTAAAATCAACTTATTATTTTGTAAGAGTAAGAAATGCAGAATATAATTATTCAAATAATCCATCATTTGTAACAGGTTCATTAGGAGAATTAGCATATAGTACAATGATTAATGATCCACAAATTTATATAACATCTGTAGGATTGTATAATGACAGAAAAGAATTATTAGCAACAGCAAAACTAAGTCAAGCTCTATTAAAGAATTTTACTAGAGAAGCACTTATTAAAGTTAAACTAGACTTTTAAATAAATAAATAAACAATATGATATGCCAATCATTCCATCAGTATTTCAACCAGTTCGAGCAAATGATGTCCAACAAAGACCAATCAAGGCATATAAAAACTATCAAGTAACACACGAAACACGTTTTACAGCATCTGGTCATATGAAACATGATGCTCATTATTTAAAACATACACCTCATATAACAATGTTTGATGTTGCTAGTGGTGTAGATGCTCAGTATGGATATCCATATAATATGAATGGAGTTGATGTTGTAGGAGCAAATAAACATGTTGTATGGAATACTATTGATCATAGATACTATCGTCATCCATATAATCCGGCAAAAACAGCTGAATTATCAGATAAACGTGTTGTAGAAAAATTTCTTTTTCATTCTGCATCTATTTTAACCATTCCTTATTTTGATGTAGGAGAACGAATTAAACCTGGATCTGTTACTGGATCTGTTAGTTTTCCTACTGTAAATTCTTCTTATGAGTTTGAAGATGATGGATTTGGTAATTTACGAAATAGAACAGTAGCAACAGAATCATTTGCAAGTGAAAGTCGTTGTGTATTTCATATGTCATTTAATGAAAGATTTCGAGATTGTACAAGTGCAAAATCAATATTTTCTGAACATGGAGGAGAAGTATTTATTTCTTCTAGTGAACATTATAAGATAGGAAAAGTTGAAAAAACTGCAAATTCAATATATGCAGAAATTACAGGAGGTGTTCAAGTTCAAGGTCAACCATGGAAATCAAATGCATACGGTATAGGATTTTTGAGTGAAGACTATGTAACAACTCATCCTGCTTCAGGTTTAGCATTACAAGTAAATAGAAGTGCAGGAAATTTTACATATGTACGAGTGCCTCATGATGATAAATTTGATAGATTTGGTGAATGTGATGAATGGTCTATTGCATTTTGGATTCAACAAAATCAACAAAAAAGCAGCAATCTATCAACCGGAGTATATGATACAGATGGGGAAAATGCAACAAGTACAGAACCAATCATAACAAAAGGAGGTGTTACAAAAGAATTCTTCTATGATCCAGTAGAACAAAAAATGTTTGAAAGAGATAAAGAAGTAGCATTTCCAGATTTGCAAAGTGACTTTTCAAAATTTCGTACACCATTTATGATAGCAGTTGAAACAGAATTAGATGAAATTAATAGTGTAGTAAATGAAGGTCTACATAACGACCATCATCAAGAAATGCAGAAAAGTAATTATATTTTCAAATCTAGTAACGGAACTAGAGATTTTGTAATATCTGCTTCAAATGAACATAATTATAGTGGTGGCTGGGATCATGTAGTAATACAACATTCTGCATCCATATGTAGATTTTTTATCAATGGAAAGACAACTGGAACTTCTGGTAGTTTACCTGCGGGGCCAACCACTAATAAAGCAGATATAATGATTGGAAATCCGAATACAAAATATATTATCGGTGACAATTTTCTTGTTTCAGGTTCAACTGATTCATTAGGCGGTAATAATCCAACTATATGGAGTAGTACTATGACATTTCCACCTGGTAATTATGTAATAGAGGGTGATGTTACTGTAACTGCCAATATTAATATTGGTGCTGGAGCTGAGGTCATTATTCATGGAAATTTAATTGTCACTAGTGCCGAAGTAAATATATTAGGAGATGGTTATTTAAAATGTCATGGACAATGTTTCAATTCCATTGCTGTAAATGTAATTGATAATGGAACATTTGTGATAGGAAAAAATTGGGCTCCAAATCATTATGCATTATCGGAAGTACGAATGTATGATTATGCATTAAATCAAACTGCTATAGATTCATTAAGTAATAGACATTATTTATCTGGATCATTATATCAAACAAATGTTATAGGAAATTCATTTTATAGAAATGGTCAATTTGTAATATCATCTCCAATGCCTATATATCATACTGGGTCAGGTGCATTTGGTGGTGCATTTTCTTTAGATTATCGAGGAACTCATACCATATATGAAAATGAAGTTTTGTTACGAGTAGATAAAGATCATTTCAATGTAGCAATGAATCCAACAGCAAACTTTAAAAATGCAACCATAGGAGATCCATGTGATACAGATAAAGCAACTGGTTTATTGCCTGGAGAATTTATAAAAGGTATGTTTGTATCTGGTACAGCATTGCCTTATATTACAACAATAGGACTTTATAATGATGAAGCTCAGATGTTGGCAGTTGCTAAATTAGCTCAACCAATACAAAAGCGAGATGATGTTGATATGAATTTTGTAGTAAGATGGGACTATTAAGGATATTTATATAAAAGGTGAAAGACTATGAGTAAAATATTTGTAAATGAAATTAATCCATATAATTTTGGAAATACAGTTGCTGTATCTGGATCATTGGTCATAAGTGGGTCACATCCTACGGGATATGCACTAGAGGTAGAGGGTGATATCTCAGCATCAGGTACAATTATTGCTAAACAATTTCATATAGAACAAGTAACATCATCAGTTATATTTGAAGGTGGTTCTTCACAATTTGGAGATACATTAAATGATGTGCATTCATTTTCCGGAAGTATTACTAGTCCAATTACTGCAAGTCATGATGTGAGTGGTAGTAGTACTGGGTCTTTTGCTCATGTATATGTTGCAAATGATTTAGATGTTGATGGTGTAACATTATTAGATGGTTTATCAGTTGGTAATATAACTGCTTCAGGTATAATATCTGCAAGTGGCGGTATATCAGCGTCTAACTTAATGATAAATGGATCAGGTATAACTCATCATATGATTGGCGATACACCAACAATTCGAATAGAAGATACAGTAAATGATTATTTTACAGATATTATGCTTGAAAATGGCTTCAATACCGTTATTCAATTGACCGGTAATCAAAATCAGGATTTTAGTATTGGAACCAATAAATTTGGTGCTGGTCTGGCCAGAGACCAAGCTGCTATTTATATAGATGGTGGTACGGGTGAGATAGCATTTAATGATGGCGCAGCGGCAATTAATGATCAAGGTGGTATAACAGCATCAAGTCACATAAGTTCAAGTGCAGATATAATTGCATCTTCTATAACAGCATCTACTTCTATAACAGCTGCAAGTCATATAAGCGCAAGCGTTATGTACGTGGAAAACACTATACAGGCGGATACATTTAAAGCATCAGGCACAAATGCCAATTTCAAAATAAATGATATTACATTTGCTGATTATAACAGCGGATTTTTATTTGGTAGTACACAAACTGGTGCACCTACAACAATACAATCTGATAGTACTGGTATAACAATGACAACCAATGTAACAGCATCAGGTGATATAAGTGCAAGTGGGACAATAACAGCAACAGAAATATCAGCATCGATAATAAGTGCAAGTATATACGGAGATATAAGTTCAAGTGGTTTTATAAGTGCAAGTGGCGATATTATGAGTGATGGAAATATGCATGCTGATGGATTCTATTTTAACCAAGGCGACAATGAGATAGAAACTCAAGATGGATTTGAATTTAGTACTATTAGTGAATTTATATCAAAAATAAACAACATTACACAAGTGACATATAAACCAACTGGGTTACGTTTTCATAAACCTATAACAGCATCGGGTGATATAAGTTCAAGCGGAACAATTAGAGCAAAGGCCTTTTCATCAGATTCTGATGATAGTGATATAGATTTTAGTGGTTCTATAGATGTTGAAGGAAGTATAACTGCATCAGGTAATATAACTGCAAGTGGTGATATATTTGGTGATGATTTTTATGTAGGTGGCGGAACATATGGTAAAAAACTTGTATTCCATGGAGATACTAGTACTGGTAATTTTATAACAAGTAACGGTATAAATCAAATAGATACTAGATTAAGTGGCAATATAAAATTTAAAGTAACCCAAGGTGGAATAGAATCATCTGGAAATATAACAAGTTCAAATAATATAAGTGGAAGTGGCGCTTTAATAATACAAGATATAACAGGTAGTCGTAACATATCAATGGTAACTGGTTCATTTTATGCTGTAAGTGCAAGTGATGATATACATGCAGAAGAAATTAATACAACCGAAAAAGGTTTAAGAATGAATTTTGGTGGCGGTAATGGTGAAATTGTAGTTATCGATACATCTGGTGATGCTCGACTAGATATTGGTAATCCGGCTATAGCAAGAGGAATGAAGCTTAGAGGAAAAAATATAGAATTAGAGTCACCAGTAACAGCATCTTCTAATTTATCGGTAGTTGGAGAATTGAGTGCAAGTGCAACTGTGACAGCAAGTATACTTAAAGTAGTTGATGGAGCCAAGATAACATATAATACTGGTTCAGGAGGCGGCGAAGGCGGTGGTGGTAATACGCAGGGAGATATAGTTAAGTTTGGAGATGCAACAACAGTTCCAGGAGCAATATATGCCTTTACAGGATCTTCTTGGTCAATGGCACATTCTGGTTCTAATGGAGGCGCATCAGCATCATTGGCAGTTGCAATAGGAACAAATTCAACAACTGATGGTATGTTGTTAAGAGGATTTACAAAATTAGGTATGCCAGTTACTAGTCCTGGAGGAGCTCCTTTATATCTAGAAGCACCAGGATCAGCATCTGCATTACCAACCGAAACAGATTCTCATGTCGCAAGAGTAGTTGGATTTAATTATTCAAATAATAATTCACAACAAATATATTTTTGTCCAGACAATACTTGGGTTGTTAAATAATATAAAATAATATGACATATATTCGAGCAACATATAATGGAAGTACGGTGACATCAGTTGATGATTCTAGTACGTTGGCAACTAATTATACTAAATATTGGAACAATCAAAATGACGTATCAGATTCGCCTGGCATATGGGATACAACTACAAATAAATATGTTCCAGATGGATGGCATGATAATGAAACTAATATAATATGTCCAGATCAAACAGCATGGGAGGAATACGATGCCAGTAACTAGTGTGCTTTTACCAAATACTAATGCATTAAGCACCGGTGCAACTGCAGATATTGGTGGCGTAACTATGACCCAACAGAACACTACTCAAATCAATCGAATACATGATGGTTCAGTTGGATCGGATGCGGTAGCATTAACAACTGATAATACTATGGTATGGGTAAAAAACTTTTTTGATGATAATCAAATACCATCCGGTGCAACTATCAATGGTATTGAAGTAGTCGCAGGACCAGATTCAGACGGAGTCGGTTTCGGGAGATTTGGAACATCTGCAATATCTTCCGGTACATGTAAATTGAAGGTTCATCTTCATAATGGATCAGCATTTTCTGACGCATTAGAACCTAAGATAGATGTGAGTAGTATAACTGGCGTATCAACTGCTGATTCTGGCACATCTATAGTATTTGATGGAACTAGCAAAGTCTATGGTACTACAGATGCTGTATTGTATGGAGGAACGTCTGACTTATCTGGACTTTCTTGGAGCGCATCTGATCAGGCAGAATGGGGACTTGCATTTACATTTACAGAAGAATCTAATGCTGGTGTTATATTTGGTACGCGAGGGCTTGGACTACGTTGTACATATACAGATAGTTTTGGAAAGGTGGTATGTGGATTATCATCAGCAGGAATAATAACTGGTATTGGTGTGCCGACCTCAGTAATTAATATTACATCTTCATAATATTTATATAAAAGGAGTTATATATGGCTTGGAGAAGCAAAAGTAAAACACGGCAAAAAGCAATAAAAGAAGGTTATAGATCAGGATTTGAAAGTAAAGTTGC
>MDSZ01194737.1_pt1 | contig 15862 bp, 19 predicted proteins | sample 811201 | NCBI WGS metagenome assembly MDSZ01 (sample SAMN05326647, study PRJNA326480) | marine metagenome | isolation source: seawater | place: Indian Ocean: North | collected 2010
ACCTATCATTATTTTTTTTTGATTAACTTTTTCAACATATATACTTCCGTATATCTTGATAAGTTTTTTATTTTTAGTGACTTTATCAACAATTACTGCAGAGTTATAGGGCACCTCACCATAAGTAAGATCATTTATTACTCCCCTTATAATTTCTTGTACGAATACATTGTCGATTTCATCCTTTTTTGTTGAAATATTCTCATCTTTTGATTCTGTTGCATGATCTTTTATGTAGTCTATTAGTTTTGTAAGACCATCTTCTGTTTTGATAGACACTGAAAAAATTGGATAGCTGTAAGATTTGGCCAAAAAATTTGTCATCTTAATCAGATCACTCTCTGCAAGCAGATCTATCTTATTGATTACGATGATGATTTTTTTCTTCATCATCTCGGCTGACTCAATAATGAATTTATCTATCTCCGCCATTATTTTACTTGCTTCTAGAACGATTATCAGAACATCTGCTTTATCAAGCGGGTGTAAGAAAGATTTTTTCATTAAAACTGATAACAGACTCTTGTCAAACACTGAAACACCTGGCGTATCATAAATTGAAAAATCAACATTATCATTTACTACTGAGTTGTGGATATTTATTCGTGTTGTTTGAGGTTTTTTACTAACACTACTTACGTATGAATTACAAAAGTAATTCATCATCGAAGATTTACCCACATTACTCTGACCTGTTATTACTATTTTTATTTTCTTCATATCTCTTTAATTTTTTTAATATTATGCTCGAAGTTTGTTTTTGTCCAATCTGAACACTTTTGCATCTCGACTCTGCTTTAATCTTATGTGATGCAAGCTCGCATGTTACCAAAAATCTTGGATTATGATCGATTTTATTGAGTTTTAATGTTTTATATACTGGCAGATTAATTTTATTCGCCTGACAATATTCTTTCAAGAGTGTCTTAGAATCTTTCAAACCTATGATTTCTTTGAATTCTAGATGTTTTTGTAATAAATTTATCACTATTACTTTCGTTGTATCATAATCACTATCAAGATAAATAGCTCCAATCATTGATTCAAAAAGATCTGTTGAAATACTAACCCTTAAATTGTCGTCATTTAACCTGATATTTTTTGCCTCAACGTAGTTTACTAGACCAAGCCTCAAAGATATATCAGCTAATGTATCTTTACTTATAATGGTCTGAATCTCTCTTGATAAGCTTCCTTCATTAGCTTGATCATATTGAGAGTATAAATAATGCGTGATAACTAGTCTTATAATCGCATCCCCAAGAAGTTCAAGTCTCTCATAATTTAATTCACTTGTACTTCTGTGAGTAAAAGCTCTTACTAATAATTGCTCATTATTGAACTTATAGTTAATCGTCTTCTGTATGAATGAAATCAAATTAGTAGTTTCATCGCTGATATCCTTACTCATTCAATGTTTTTACCGACTCTATCAAATATTCTTACGTCTGATTTTGGGTTCCAATACATCCATATCATAAAGGCTTCTCCAATTAGATTGTTTTTATGTACAGTACCCCAATAACGACTATCATTACTATTATCTCTATTGTCGCCAAGTACAAAGTAATTGTCATCTGGTACGTTGTATTTAAAATCAATAGCTCTATTAGAATTATTCAAGATTAAATATTCTTTAGTCCCGTTGTTTTCTGAATATATAATTCCATTAGATAAGTTATCGTTTTCTGGTCCGAGATTATTAATCTTTTTTAAAAGTAATGGTTTGCCGTTTACAAAAAGAGTTTTATTAATATATTCGATATTATCTCCCGGAATACCAACTACTCTTTTAATATAATTAACATTAGTATTTTCTGGATATTGAAAAACAATCACATCTCCCCTATTAGGATAGTGATTCTCATAAATTAATTTATTTATGAGCGGAACTCTCACGCCATATTTATATTTATTTACTACAATGAAGTCACCTACAAGTAATGTAGGAATCATAGATCCTGAGGGTATCCGAAATGGCTCAATAATAAATGACCTAATGAAAAGTACAATAAATAGTATAGGGAATAATGAGGCTAGTAATTCAGTGGTGTATGAGGCCAGGTTATTAAATTTATATAATTTTTGTAAGATGAACGATACGCCACAAATAAAAGTTAATATCAAGAGAAGAGCAGTAAAATCCATACTATTTCTTAGGTGTCATAAATTCATAGAAAGCCTCTTTAGGAATATCTACATTCCCAATTTTTTTCATCTTTTTTTTGCCTTCTTTTTGTTTCTTAAGTAATTTCATTTTACGTGTCACATCTCCTCCATACAATTTAGCAGTAACATCTTTTCTAAATCCTCTTATCGAAGTGGATGCGATTATTTTTGAGCCAATACATGCTTGTATAGATATTTCAAACATTTGTCTTGGTATAAGATTTTTTAAGTTTTCAATCATTTCTCTTGCCTTACGATACGAATCATCATTATGCATTATCTGCGATAATGCATCTACTCGTTTTTTATTTACATTTATATCAAGTTTAATCATTTTGCTTTCTTGATAATTTTCAATCTCATAATCATAAGATGCGTAACCCTTAGAAAGAGATTTAAGTTTGTCAAAAAAATCGTAGATTATTTCCGATAGAGGTATTCTAAAAATTATCTCTACGGAATTAGATAAATATTTTAAATCGACTCGGCTTCCTCTTTTTTTTGTACACAGCTCAATTATTGAACCTAAATATTGAGAGGGAGTAAGAATTTTAATTAACGCAATAGGTTCCAAAAATGATTTTATCTCATTCATTGAAGGCATATCTTTTGGGTTTTTTATATGGATGATTTTGTCATCTTTAGTAACTATCTTGTAAGTTACTGAAGGTACTGTCATTAAGAAATCTAGTTGGTATTCTCTGTTAAGCCTTTCACGTATAATTTCCATATGAAGAAGACCTAAGAAACCACACCTAAAACCATGTCCGAGTGATAAAGAATTCTCTGGCTCGTATGTAAACGAATTGTCATTTAGCGAGAGCTTATCTAATGCTTTTTTGGAGTCTTGATAATTTTTTGAATCAATAGGATAAAATCCAGAAAATACTCTTGGTTGAATTTCTTGAAAACCTGGAAGGGGCTTCGTATTCTCATTTTTTGGATCAGATAGTGTATCCCCTATTGGGGCTGCATCTAAGGATTTAATAGATGCGGTCATAAAACCTACATCACCAGCTGTCAACTCATCTAAATAAGATATTTGAGGTGTGAAGAAACCTAGTTTATCAATAACAAATTCTTTTTTGTTAGATAATATCTTTATTTTATCTTTAAGTTTTAATTTACCATCAATTATTTTGATAAGAACCACTATACCAAGGTAATTATCAAACCAAGAATCAACTATATATGCTCTTAATGGCTTATGGTCATCTGACAATGGTTCTGGAACAGAAGCAACAATTGATGGTAGAATTTTGTCAACACCAAGACCTGTCTTAGCACTTACTTCTAAAATAGAGCTTTTGTCAATTTTTAGGAGATTTGATAGATCATCTTTGACATTTTCTACATCTGCTGATGGTAAATCAACTTTATTTATCACAGGTATTATTTCTAATCCAAGTTTTTTTGCTAATGAGGTATGTGCAATACTTTGTGCTTCTAATCCCTGAGTTGCATCAATGATCAAGATTACTCCCTCGCATGCTGACAAAGATCTGGATACCTCATATGAAAAATCAACATGGCCTGGAGTATCAATAAGGTTAATCTTGTAATTTTGATTATCGCTAGAGTATTCTAGAGCAACAGTTTGTGCTTTTATTGTGATTCCACGTTCCCTCTCTAAATCCATCGAATCTAAGACTTGGTCTTTCATTTTTCTGTTGACTGTAAGACCATACTTTTCGATCAATCGATCTGCAAGTGTAGATTTCCCATGATCAATGTGGGCTATGATAGATATATTTCTAATCTTGTGCATCTATCTATATGATACCGATGCGAATAGAAACATCAAATCATTTAGAAATTTTTAAAGCAATGAATAGTGGTGTATTGTTTCTATACACAAGCACATTAGCTAAGCTCTTATCTGCTAGTTGAGATACTATTTTTTTAAAATCATTTTTAGTATAAATAGGTTTACCATTTATTTGTGTAATAACATCGTCAATCATTATTTTTGAATTAGATGATTGTTCATTAGATATTTTCTCTACTTTAACACCCCCAAAAACATTTAAACTTTTTTTAGTATTATCATCAATATCTGAAACTGTAATTCCAGAGACTGTCACTTGCTCAACAGTCTTTTGTGTTAAAGTAGCTATTTTATCATCTTCAGGAAGTTCTTCTATTTTGACAAATTTCGATATTTTTCTTTTGCCACGTAATAATTCAACTTTAATAACAGAATTAACAACAGAAGTTCCAACAAGCAAAGGAAGATCTTTGGATTTTTTAACAATTTGATTATCAAATTTTAATATTACATCCCCCTGCTCAATTCCTGCTTTCTCTGCTGGACTATCAGATAGGATTCTTGCAACCACGGCTCCTTGTGGTTTCTCAAGCCCAAAACTCTCGGCTAAATCCTTATCCATTTGCTGAATGTATACTCCTAACCAACCTCTTTTTACTTTTCCATTTTCTCGTAGCTGATCATAAACACTACTTAAAGTTTCTGCAGGAATTGCAAACGATACTCCCATGAAACCACCAGATCTAGTGTATATTTGAGCATTTACACCTACTACTTCGCCATCGAGATTAAATAGTGGTCCACCTGAGTTTCCAGGATTAATTGCAACATCAGTCTGTATATATGGTACATAACTCTCATTTGGTAAGTTTCTCTTTTTTCCACTCACTATACCTGCTGTAACAGTATGATCAAATCCAAACGGTGATCCTATTGCAAGAACCCACTCTCCAATTTTAAGTTGCTTAGAGTCTCCAATTTTTACTGTTGGCAAATCATCCGCGCTGACTTTTAGTAGTGCAAGATCGCTCCTCTGGTCAGTGCCAATAAGTTTTGCAGGCATAACACTTCCATCATTTAGAGTAACGGTTATTTCTGTAGAGTTTTCTATTACATGATTATTCGTCATCACATACCCATCATCTGATAAAATAAATCCAGATCCAAAACTTGGAGTCTGTCTGAACTGATTATTTGGATTTGGATTATTTTCAAAAAATCTCTCAAAAAATGGTTTAAACTCATCTGGGATATTAGGCATATTTGTGTTAGGACTAGTAGTCGAGGCTCTTACAGCATTCACAATAACTACTGCGTCAATATTTTTGTCTACTATATTAGTAAAATCTGGAAGTGTGTTCGCATTGACCAACGATGCAAGAAGAAGAATAGATAAAACTAGATAGTGTTTTAAGTATGACATATTACTCGCAAGATTTCTCTTCTTTGGAAGATAAATCTTTTTTATCTACACACGAATTAAGATCATTACTTACATTTTCTGTTTGTGTTGGTGATGTAACTTGAAAATCAGATTTAGTATATTCAATATTATTATCTTGATAGTTAAAAACGTACAATGTTAGAACAGCAAAAACAAAGATACTTGCAAATCGTAATGCTACCTTACCAAATGGATAGCTGAATTTTTCTACAAGTTTAATTTCTTCCATAACCTTTGCTACGAAAGATTTACTCATCTTAGGAGGATAATCCTTACTAATCAGCGCTCGGTATATGGCTTTTATTTCAATATCTTTTAATTTATTCATTCAAATTACTTAATCTTATCTTTAATTACTCTAACCATCAAATCTCTAGCTCTATGTAACCTCGATCTTACAGTCCCTATTGGAATTTCTATTTTATGAGATATTTCCTCATAACTCAAACCTTCAATATCACTCATGATTACTATATCTCTAAGCTCACTAGACAAAGACTCAAAGACTTTATTCATTTTCTTGGATAACTCCTCTAAATCATAGTAATCGTCAGGATTATCATCACTTGTTCTTGTATCAGTAAGACCATTATTTTCTGTGATAGTTTCCTTTTCTTTCATTTTTTCTTTAGAGTTAATGTAATTGAGCGAGCAATTTACCGCTATTCTATGTAGCCACGAATAGAACTTACTATCAAATCTAAAGCTTGGGAGTGATTTATATGCCCTTATAAAGGATTCTTGAGCAACTTCCTCAGCATCATGATAGTTTTTCGTATATCTTAGGCACAAATTAATAATTCTCAGTTGGTATTTTCCTACCAATAATGCAAAATCGTCAATGTTTCCATTAATAACACTTTCAACTACAGCTCTATCGTCATCGGTTATCACATTATTATCACCTGTTGTATACAATCCATATCGATAAATGCTATTTTATTATATATGAGTACTCGTATAAACACTGATGTTTTAATAATTGGGTCAGGTATTGCTGGCTTAAGCGTAGCTCTATCTTTATCTGAGAGAATGAATATCTTGTTAGTAACCAAAAACACAATGTCTGACTGTTCTACATCATGGGCTCAAGGAGGGATTGCTGCTGTTAAAAGTAATAATGACAGTCTTACTGAGCATATAAATGATACGATTATCAATGGTCATGGCATTTGTAACGATCGAGTTGTTAAGAATATTATTGAGCAAGGGCCTGACTCTATATCGTGGCTTGAAAAAAATGGTGTTAACTTCACAAAAAAAAATGGGGAGTTAGACTTAACATTAGAAGGTGGACACTCTCAGCGAAGGATAAGTTATATAAAGGATGAAACAGGGAAGTTTTTACACTTGGGTCTAAAAGACAAGATTCAGACCAGGAAAAATATTACAATTCTTGAAAACACTCAGATCATTGATCTTATTCATATAAATACTAATAAATCAAAAAAATGCTTGGGGGCCTACTTATTTAATAAAATTACAAAAGAGGTTTATACTATTCAAGCAACTCATACGGTACTAGCAACTGGTGGGGCCAGTAAATTATATCAATATACGACTAATCCTAATACTTCAACAGGTGATGGTATAGCAGTAGCTTGGAGAGCAGGTTGTACAATCTCTAACATGGAATTTATTCAATTTCATCCAACATGTTTATATCATCATAGTAATAAATCTTTTCTAATCTCTGAATCTTTGCGTGGAGAAGGTGCAAAACTTTTAACTAATAACGGAAAAAGCTTTATGCATAGGTATGATCCAAGAGGAGAGCTTGCGTCAAGAGATGTTGTTGCGAGAGCAATCGATAACGAAATGAAAGAGAGGGATCTGAAATGTGTATACCTAGATATTTCTATGAGAGAGAAGAAGTTTATTAAAAATAGGTTTCCTGCTATTTACGAGAAATGCTTAAGTCTAGGTATAGATATAACAAAGCAACCTATTCCAGTTGTACCAGCGTCTCACTATACATGTGGAGGAGTCAAAGCAGATATTGATGGTCAAACTGAAATTGAGAATCTTTATGCGATTGGTGAGACAGCTCATACTGGATTTCATGGTGCAAATAGATTAGCTAGTAATTCATTGCTTGAATGTGTTGTTATGGCAAGGAAAAATGCAGCAAAGATTATGAAATGTCCGGCTCGTAAATCTAAAAATATAAAACTATCTTTCTGGGATGATAGTTATGTCACAGAGTCCTCTGAAAAATTTATAGTTAATTATAACTGGGATGATATTCGTAAAATTATGTGGAATTATGTTGGTATAATCCGAACTGAGAAAAATTTACATTTAGCTGATGAAAAAATTGCTCTGATAGAAAAAGAGGTTAATCTTTATTACAGTAAATATTATATAAGCTCAGATTTGCTAGAACTTAGAAATATAGTTCATATTGCGAAACTAATTATCAAATCTGCTTTAACAAGAAAAGAGAGTCGTGGGCTCCATTTTTTAAAAGATTATCCTTTATCAACTGATAGATTTAGAAAAGATACAGAAATTAATGGAAGGATAAATGAGTATGAGTCTGAATTATCTAAATTTAAAGTCTAAACAAATTCTTTCTATAATATCTCAACTCTTCTATAGATTCTCTTATATCATCAAGTGCACGATGATTGGAACGTTTAGAAAAATTATCTGTGTCTTCAAAAAACCATCTCTTGCCTAATTCACGAATTGATGTGACATCAACGTTTCGATAATGACAATATTGTTCAAGTTCAGGCATGCATCTAGCTAGAAAACGTCTATCTTGACATATAGAGTTGCCACACAAGGGAGAGTGTCCTTTGTGAGTATACTTTGATAAAAACTTTATCGTCGCAGACTCAGCAAAACTCTCATTGATATCACTACTTCGTACTCTCTCTCTGAGACCTGATTTATTGTGTTGATTAGTATTCCAACTATCCATGCTATTCATTATCTCATCAGGCTGATGTATTACTAAATTTGGTCCTTCGTCAAGAATATTCAGATTTTTATCTGTTACTATACTTGCGATTTCTATAATATAGTCTGATTGAGTATCGAGACCAGTCATTTCAAGGTCAATCCAGATTAAGTTACTTTTATCTTTCATTTTCTTAGAGTAATATAAATGATTAAGAATGTAAATTTGTGAGAAACTATGATCTATATTGCTTTATTATTGACTATATACACAATGTGTAAATTATTACTTGATTTACATCAAATCAATTACATAAAAGGTATATCGATATCTGAACAGGAAATTGACAGGCTAAGTATAGACCAAAACTTCATCGACAAATCAAATTCATATGCTATACATAAACTTTATCTGTCTATTTTTTCTACCTTGATTACAGTGATATTTGTATATCTCATCTTACTCGCGGATGGTTTCTATATTATGAGTTCTCTTTCAGAGGATATCGGGTTTAATGTAATTGGAGAAAACCTAGCGATTATTTTTATTTTTTATATTTTATTCTCATCAATTATGATTCCATTAAATTATCTAAGAACATTCTATATCGAGGATAAATTCGGATTTAATAAAATGACCAAAAGACTCTTTTTTAGGGATTCTCTGATAACTACTACTTTAAGTCTCATTGTAATAACTGTTATTTTCAAATTATTTGAAATTTTATTCCTTACATATCCGAGTATTTGGTGGTTCTTCTTATGGATGATGTTCATTTTATTAAATCTATTAATAGCATACATTTATCCATCACTGATTGCCCCTATATTTAATAAGTTCGAGAAACTTCATGATGATTCATTAAATAATACAATTCATGCACTTACAAATAAATTAGAATTCCCAATTGATGATTTATATGTTATGGATGGATCAAAGAGATCCTCGCACTCAAACGCGTATTTTTCTGGATTGTTTGGAAAAAAGAGAATTGTTTTTTTGATACCCTTCTGAAGATATTAACTGTTGATGAGATAAAATCTGTTTTGGCACATGAAATTGGTCACTATAAAAAAAATCATATTTTTAAATCAACTATTTTATTTAGTTTAATTAGCCTAATATTTTTATACATATTCTATAATTTTTTCAGTACTCTATCGATTGATGCGAATATTCCTCCTACCTTAGCATCATCTTATGTTGCTACTCTGTTTATTCTAATTTCGCCTATGCTGTCTTTTTTCTTAACACCTCTGTTATCTGCTTTTTCTCGCAGAAATGAATTTCAAGCAGATGATTATGCTAAAACACATACCGATAGTCGTGACCTTGTTACCTCTCTATTGAAACTATCGAAAGGGAATTTATCTCTTGTGAAATCAAGTCCGATGTATTCTAGTTTTTACTCTAGTCATCCAAGTGTTTTTGATAGGATTAATAACCTGCAGGATAAAATAAATGAGTGACTTGACTAAAAAAAAGTGTGTGCCTTGTGAAGGAGGATTAGATCCATTTACAAAAGATAAAGCAGAGAAGTTTTTGAGTATGATTCATAAAGATTGGGTTATATCTAATGATTATAAGAGAATCAAGCGTGAATTCAAAACAAATAATCATTATGAGTTAATGTCATTCATAAATATGGTAGCTTGGATATCAAATACAGAAGATCATCATCCGCAGATAACTTTCTCATATAATACTGCTGTTGTAGAGTACTTTACATACGCAATCGACGGATTATCTGAGAATGATTTCATTTGTGCATCAAAGATCGATAACTATTTCAAAAACTAAAGCTCTTTACGCTCATTAAAAGCATGTGAAATTGTCTCGCCATCTAGATAACCTAGTTCACCGTTAAGAGGAATCCCAAAAGCAATTCTAGATACTTTAATGTTCAAATCTTGACAAATTTTTTGTATGTAATGTGCTGTAGCTTCACCCTCAATTGTTGTACTTGTTGCGAGAATGAGTTCTTTAATATTCTCTTTTTCTAATCTAGTTTGTAAGCGAATTATACCAATTTCCTCAGGGCCTAAGCCTTCGAGAGGTGATAATGTTCCCTTTAATGCAAAATAATCACCATTGTAATCTGTGTTTTCCTCAATGATATAAATATCTGCAGGTGATTCAGTAATACAAATAACTGAATTATCTCTGTTCTCTCCTACACAAAGGTGTTTAGCAGATGATTGCTGTAATTCTGCATCCTTTTTATCGAGATATACTCCACAGATGGTACAAGTAACAACATCTGTGAGTACATTTTGTAGTTGCCTAGATAGATTTAGTGTCTTATCTTTATTTGATCGAAGTATTTTATAAGCCATCCTTTGCGCTGATTTTCTACCGACACCTGGTAATATTGTAAGTGCATCTATCAAGTCCTCTAGATTTTTAGATTTTTTCATACTAGAAAGGAAGTTTCATGTCACCACTACTCATCATACCGCCCATTCTTGTTTTGATTTCTTTATCTACTTTTTCATGAGCTTTGTTACAAGCTTCTATAACCGATATTTCTAAATCAGAATCATTTGGTAAAGTATGATCAATCTCTATTTTTATCAAATTGTGATTTCCTCCGACTATAGCAGTAATTTTCCCATTCTTTGATTGACCTTCACATTTGATTTTAGAAATCTCCGATTGTACTTTTTTCATATTTCCATATAAATCTTTGGCTTGTTTCATTTTATCTAAAAAACTCATTCTCTCCTTCTCCTACTCTATAATTTTCTTAATTGAATCTTTTTTAACCTCTGCATTAAATATCTTTTTTATTTTTTTGATATCAGGATCATCTTTTATTTTATTATATCTATCATTTATATCTATCTCATTATTTTTTTGATTTATATTCATCGGTGTGTCTAATTCATCCTCATAAAGTACAATTATCTTAGATGTCAATGACAAGTGATTCTCAATTTTGGATGTTAAATCATCAATGCAGGTTTGTGGATAAACATCTTTTTTATGTTGATTGATTTTAAGACTGTACGTCAGCCCATCAGGATTACTAACAAGGACTGAATGATTAGCCAAGTGTTGAAGTAATCCTGATAACTCTAGATTTTCTATCATATCTATCCAATCTATCTCAGATAATGAAGCATTATGATTTATAGGATCATCAGTATTCTCAATATCTTCACTTTCAATCTCAATATTTCCGTTATCTTTTATATTATCTTCGCTCTCTGATGCGAAAATAACTATCCTTAGGAGAATCATGATTAAATAATCTTTTTTAGAAGGAGCATATGGATAATCTTTTTTTGATGATACTAGTATCTGATATGCTAACTGAATATCTTCTATTGATGTAGAATTTGCACTTTCTCTTTTGCTTGATACTTCCGTAATAGTCTCTTGAAAATATTTTTTAATCAATTGATCTATTATTAAAAGGAAATCAGTGCCCTCGTCTAAGTTATCGATTAGTTCCACAAGCTGTTTCCTATTTCTTGATTCTAAGTTTGAATATATTTCATTAATAACTTCAGTGTCGACATCACCTAATAGTGAAGCGACTTTATCACTACTTATATTCTCTTTACAGAAGCTTACGCATCTCTCAAGGATGCTTAAACTGTCCCTTATGCTACCAAAGGAATTTTTTGCGATGATATCAAGAGAGTCACTATCATGCGTAATATTTTCATTATGCAATATATTTTTTAAGTGTTCTGTTATAAGTGTGTGTGATGCAGAATCTAGTCGGAAATGTAAACATCTCGATAAAATCGTATCAGGTAGTTTTTCCGATTCTGTTGTAGCTAACAAAAATTTCACATGGCTTGGTGGCTCTTCAATTGTTTTGAGTAGCGCGTTGAAACTTTTTGTTGATAACATGTGCACTTCATCAATAAGATATACTTTAAATCTTGATTTAGAGGGAGCGTACAGCACATTCTCCATAAGATTTCTTGTATCTTCAACTTTTGTTCTAGACGCTGCATCTATTTCTATAAGGTCGATATGATTAGTCTCGTCAATTTCTTGGCAAGAAGAGCACTTGCCACAAGGTTCTTCATTTATACCCTCATCACACAACAAAGATTTAGCAAATAATCTAGCTATAGTAGTTTTTCCCATACCCCTCGTTCCTGAGAATAAGTAGGCATTATGCACTTTATCAAGTTTAATGCTATTTTGGATAGTTTTAACTACTTTATCTTGGCCAACAACTTCACGAAAAAACTTTGGTCTGTATTTAAGAGCTAATATCTCATTACTCATTTGTTCTATTATAACTTAAATCAATGTGATTGTTTAAAAAAGGTGTCCAGTTTTTACAAAGATACAAACTTCGTTGTCTCCAGCATACGCTCTGACAAAACATCTTTTCGGATCTCTTATCCAAGTGATAGCTGCAAAATTATTTACCTCGTCACATATCGTACCTGATAGAATTAAAATTTCTTCACCGCCTTTGGCCCTAAATGGAAGATTAATCTCAGAGCGAGGTTTAAATTTTGCTAAGTATACAATTTCATTCCTAAATTCATGCAGTTTTAAATAACTAACCTCTTCATTGTAGAATTCCCATGATTCAATTACACTTTTAACTATTCTTGCGCTATCATCTTTTTGAAATTGCCTTAGTTTTACAAAAATTTTACATCCATCTCTGCTAAACGGACTGTGACAAGAGCCATGAGGATTTCTTACATATGTACCTTTTGGATAATCGCCATATTCATCAGAAAAAATACCCTCTAAAACAAAAAATTCCTCACCATTTTGATGTGCATGTCCAGAAAATTTACTATTTTTATCAAATTTTACAATGGATGTTGCGCTTGTATATTCACTGAGGTCAGCTCTATCTAAATACAGTCGCTTCACGCCATCAGAGGGTGAAGACCTCCAATTTTCCTCGGATTCAATCAAGACCACACGTGTGTATAAGTCGCTATTGTAACCATTTTTTTGTCTATTGATAGGGTTCATATTTAATTTCTTGGAATATTATCATCGACAAGAGATAATGTAAGACCATCGTATTCATCTTTAATTCTGATTTGACAGGATAATCTACTTAACTCTGGATGATAACTTTTTTGTCTCTTTAATAAAAATAACTCCATCGTATCAACTTCCATTGGTTCAATTTTATCGATCCACTCAGGATCAACATGAACATGACAAGTTCCACATTGACATTTTCCTCTGCAATTTGCTGGCACTTCAGGTAGTTTGAGTTTAAAAGCTGCATGAACAACTTTCGTTCCCTCTGGCATATCTATTTCAAATGTTTCTTCATTACGTTTAAAAAATATTTTGGCCATTAAGCCCCCTGATTTCTAAACTTTAAAAATGTATCTGTAATCAGATAAGGACTTTTGTAATTCTCAAGAAAACCTTGTTTTAATAGTTTTGCTTCATCAGTTGGTGAATCAGCAGAATTATCATTCACAACTATGCCTTTGTTAGTAATAATAATACAAAAACCATTGTACTGGTCTTTGCCTCTTATTGTAAGAATAAAATTTCTTATACCTACATATAAAATGCTAACAGAAAAATCTCTAACCTCCTCTGTTGTGTTTATGGTTCCATCAGAGAGAGCAGCATTATTTATATGAAGATTTTTAAGTTCTTTTAGGAGTATCCACTCTTTGATTGAACTGCTTGAGAGAAGGTCTACTAGTGTTTTTGTGAAAGGAACAAGAAATTCTATAGTATCTGTGAGATGTTTTATTTTATTTTGCTTGGTAGATTCGTTCATTCTACTACTTTAACAGTAATCTTTTTTGAAATTAATGGTTTGTCATGTGGAATGTGGAGATAATCAGCAAATAATAATTGAAGTGTATACTGACCAGGGTTCAAATTTATCACGCCGCTATCTTGGCCTTTACCAAAATGAATATGTTTATTATCTGAGGGTATGGGTGAATTCATATCGGGAAGCTGATTTACATTTATCAGTAGATGGTGGTGTCCTGAGAATGGACGGTTAATGCCAGCCTCAACTAAATCCATACCGCTCAATCCGAACGATAATCTAACAGGGTTTTTGACTACCTGTCCATCCTTGGGTGAGATAAAAAAAACTGCTGACCCCTCTCTGGATTGAGACGCAGCGCTGATGACAGAGCTCATTAATGTAAATATAATCAACATCCATATTCTATGCATATTTCATTATAACATTATTTAGAGATATGTAAGAGTAGTATTAGTGATTATGATGACTATGATTCATGTGATCATTTCTGGGATCGATTACACGAAATTTTATCATATATCTTTTTTCGTTGAAACCTAAACCTATCATCATAATATTTTCACCTGCCTTTATATCACGTCTTGGGCCAACCAACATAAGGTGGGTATGTCCTGGTTTTAACTCAACAGTAGAGTTTGCAGGAATGATAAGATTTTTTATCTGCGTCATTCTAGCCACCCCATTTTTATGTTGTGTGCCGTGCACTTCAACTGAATCGAAAACCGGTGATGTAAATTTATCAAAACCTATATCCTCATTAGAAGTATTTGTTATCTTAAGGTAACCAACACTCATCATTCCTGGAGGCCCTAATGGAATATGAGCGCCTGATATCTCAAGCTCACCTTGAGTATCTCGGCTCTCGTCTATCCCAGACATAAAAGCAAAAGATAGCGTAGGTAACAAGATAATAGAATATAAGTAATTACGATATGTCATAAACAAAATATAACATATTTTAATCTCATAATCTATTATACTAAGGTTTTTGAAATAATTTATCTAATGAGTATCATTGAAATAATAATAATTATTGTTCTCTCAGTGTTCCAATCCATTTTTGGGGTTGGACTCTTAATAATAGGGACACCTATATTTCTTCAATTGGGCTATGATTTTTTCAGCGTCCTAAATACATTATTACCTTTCTCAATAATAATTAGCTTTTTACAGTTTATTACAGATAAATTCGATAATTTTGATTTCAAAAGGAATTTTACGTTCATTTCTGTTCCATTTTTAATAGCGTCACTCTCAGTATTGAGATACTTTTACAATGAAATTGATATTATAGCCATCGTAGCATTAGTGATGATTGTATTCTCGATAATTAATATCCTTGTCTTAAAGCACTATTTTAGAATTAAAATAAATAAATTACTCATGAAGATATTCCTTGTCATACTTGGTATACTGCATGGCTTTACAAATTTAGGAGGTTCGCTTCTAACTCTTATCTCATCAAATATCAGTAAAGATAAGGTTGAAATCCGTAGTAACATTTCATTTGGTTATTTAATATTCGGCATAATACAATTGTCATTTGTCATGCTCTATACAAACTCTTTCACTTTTAGTAATGAGATATATCTAGTGATACCTATTGTAGCTTTTTTCATTTCGCAAAAACTTTATCAGGCCGCCTCATCTATAACATTTTCTTTACTGTTAAACACATTCATTCTTTTATATGGAATATATATATTGATATGAGTCTAGATGTATTTTCAAAAATAAATGCCAGCAAAGTTAATCAGATGTGGCAGAATTCGAACTCATTCGTGTGGTCTATAAGTCAAGTATAGATTCATTTTGAAAAAAGTGTCT
>MDSZ01244088.1_pt1 | contig 15862 bp, 16 predicted proteins | sample 811201 | NCBI WGS metagenome assembly MDSZ01 (sample SAMN05326647, study PRJNA326480) | marine metagenome | isolation source: seawater | place: Indian Ocean: North | collected 2010
CGACTGCTGGCATTTTGAATCTCGGTGTAATCCCTTCTCCACCTGCTCTTTCTGCCTCGTATCGCTGCTCGTATTGGGAAATCATCGATAGATCTATTGTTGAATCAGGAGAAAGCAAGATTGTTGCTGTATCAAATATCGTTTCGTCAGTTTCAGTCGTTGGCCCTGGCCATCCACCGTTGATTGCTTGGTATTGATTGTAAAGAACATCATAGGCAGAACCAAGTTCTGCTTCTTTACCTGGTAATAGTGCTGGAATCTTGCTTTTCAATTCAAAGTTTCTAAATCTTGATGATCCTGAATCTTGTATTGAGCCTGTTTTGATAAGTTTCACTCCAACAGCTCCAACAGGTGTTGTATCTTCTTCGGTAACTTTTCGATAATAGAATGCTGCTGGTGCTTCTAGCCTTCCTAATTCAATTGTTTCGGGCACAAACCTTGTCCATCTTTTGATGTTCCAATCAGGATATTTTGCTGTGACTGCTGCTTGCAATTCCTGTGATAGTGAATCAAACCTACTTCCGTATTGATATTCGGGGTCTCGTGAAGAAGTCATTAACCTAAGTCCTGTTGTTCCATCTGCTCTGATTTCTACTAGCATTTTGAGATTGTAATGTCCTGGTACTACCTCTGCTCGCATCACTCCAAAACCATCAGGCGTCATAAAGATTGGTTGTTTTCCTGTTTCCCATGTGTTATTTGCATCAGGCATCAGTGCGAATCTGATTCCCCTAACGGGTGAGGCTTCTCTTTCTGCTTCCCTGTATGCTGCTCTACCTTGTGGACTTGTGAATTCACTGTATTGTAGAAACTTGTCCATGTATCCATCTCTTGTATCAGGTAATATGGCATCTGCCTCTTCCCATTTTTCTGAGGCTTTGGGCCTAAGCACTGTAAAGGCTACAGGTATTTTTTGGTGACTAGGGATTGAACCCATATCGTCTGCAATCGACCATTTTGAAACGATGTTTCCGCTTCCTGGAGGTGATTCGACTAAATGCATTGGCAAAGGTTCAATGTGGACTGGTACTGTGATCTGTATTCTTTCGGGTTCCCCACCCTCTTCGAGTTTGTAGTTGTGTGCATAAAGAAGCATCTTTGGTTGAGCGACTGCGATGTTTGCATCTCTTGTTTCAGATGCGTTTGCTACCTGTTCGTACACCTTTAGTCTGTCATTACCCCAATCTGCAGATGAAGATACGCTTCGAGGTGTTGTGATTGAAATTTTCACTGTTCCTCTTGGAGTTCCGCCTTTGCTTCTTACGCGATATGGGTAAAGTAAGTGGTATTCGTGATTTGGGCTAAGTGATCTACCTGTCCAACCACTCACTTCATTGCCGTTGGCTGTGTCGGGTTGTTGGAAATCACTCATTCCTTGTTCTGTAAGCAGTTTTCCTGATGAGAAGTTACCTGGGTTGGCGCCACCATTTGTCATTTCGATGGCTTCTTTGTAGTTCAATACGCCCCTAACTGATGCCTCGTATGGGAGGCCAGAAATTTCGTTGCCGTTTTGGTCAACAAAACGAACACGGAATGCAACTAGTGGAACTGCGCTTACTGTTGGCTGGGTTGCGAGGTACTCTTGGAAGTTTGGTAGAGCACTCAAGTCATCGATGTTTTGCTGTGCTAGTAACTCTTGGTAGGCCTCTCTCTTTACTCTGTCAGACATTAACATCGAAGAGAGTAATTCAGATGTGAGGTATTTTGCTGCTACTCTGTCTCTCAGATCTCTAAGTGCCCCTATTCTCGTTTCCTTTGGATATGATTCGTAGTGTATCCTTGCAATTTTCAAAGCATCATTCTTTGGACCTAAGATTTTGGTGAACAAGCTTGTATCGTATTCGAGATTAAGAAATCTCTTGGGTCTTCCAGATGCAGATATTCCCCTTCTTTGCAATTCTACTGTAATGTCTTGTGGTAGTTCTGCACTTGATAGAAGTAAAGCATCTAATTCATCGTGTGAGCCAACTTTCATTGGATTGATACCACTGTCGTCTGTTGTAATCCCACCATACATTGCCGCTAACGCATCAAATTGTGAAAACGCTTCACCTGAATTTGTTGTAAAGTGTTGTGAACCATCTGTGGCTTTTCTTTGCACTGTGGGAAAAATTTGCTCTTGGGTTACTTCACCGTAATCAATTAACACGGTATATTGGGTTCCAGTTGGGCCTTCTTGTGACAATAAAGAGATTCTACCTTGGCTTTTTACAAGAGTTGGCGATACTGTTTGGCCCAGCATGCCGTTCTTGTATTGTCTGTAACCCATGGTTGGCATCTTATCACTCACCATGTTCTATGTGCCATTCTAGGGTCATTTCCATTCACGAATCTTGCTCCGCCGTGTGATCTAGATGACGATGTTGTTGAAGTCGAACCACGAAGGCTTCTGCTCAGAGTGCTTATTCTACTGGGGGGGGTAATGGGTTTGAAACCCCCTGGAACAGATATATTCACCATACCTTGGTAGTTTTCTTCTCTTTGTTGATTCGACTGTTTTTGATTTTGTTTGACCTGTGATGCAGATGTTGTTTTTCTGCTTGTCAGTTCTGCGGATATTTTTTGCATCCAGTTCAATGCTAGTTGTTGAAGTTCTTCTGGGATCATGCCACTGTCAAACATGTTGCTGAGATTAACCAAAATGTTGTTTAATTCTTGTGTTGATACTTTGCTTAGTGGCACATGACCATTTGTTATGTGAGGAGGCACAAGGTTGTTAATCGTCATTTTTCGATTTTGTTGTTCGGGAACTGTTGGCAAAGGATTTGGCGTTGGGTTTGCAGGTCTGTTGTTTGCATTGTTTACGCCGTTGTTTGCATTGTTTACGCCGTTGTTTGCATTGTTTAACCCACTCGGAGGGGGGTTAGGTAGCCCGTTCATTATGTTGGAATAGTTGGGGATGGGTGTGGGAATCCCTACTGGGTTTGCAGGTCTGTTGGACGCATTATTGTTTACATTGTTTACGCCATTGTTTGCATTAACGGCATTGTTTGATGCTGCGTTTTGTGCTTGTTGTTGTGCGTTGTTAGGCATGTTGTAGGAGTTGTTTGGTAGGTTCGACAAATTGTTTGACAAGTTTGGTAGTAATGCCCCATTGTTTGCTGTATTGTTTACTATCAAATTTGATGGGTCAATTTGGGATTGAAGAGTTTCAATTCTGTTGTTTATCATTCCTTCAAGGTATCTGAGGTAGCCCTTGTCATTATTCGAGATGAATGGAGAATTTAAGGCGTTCTTGATCTGTGAGATGATTATTCTTAAGTTTGGTATGCTTGCTCGACCTGAACTGTAGATTGTAAATTCTCCAGATGGATATATTGAACCTTCGTTAGAGTTTCCTGTTGCTGAGTATGGGTTTCCTTCTATGCTAATGCCGATTGATTCTCCCATCATGTAGTCGAAGTACATATTTCCATCAATTGTAACGATGTCGTTAACCATCCTCCATAGATCAGGGCCGCCCTTCGACAAAGCGGCTACTGTATCTTCCATTGTCGATTGATTTGCTAACAGATTCATTGTAGGATTGTACCCGTTTCCTTGAGTGTTTGTTACGGGTCTGCCTTGTGGACCAGCATTTATTCCTGTCTGTATATTTTGAATTCCCGCCTCTCTTTGGTTGATTTGTTGCTGGAGATTTGTTAGAGCTTGAGCGATTTGGTTTCTTGTGTTAGGATTGTTTTCTGTGCTCAACTCATTTGTTAGATCGTTTTTCATTTGAATCAGTTGATTTAGGCTGACGCCACCTCCCGATGGACCTGTAGCGTGAATATTGAAGTCGTTTCTCCACATTGCCTGAGGAGAACTCGCACTGTTGCTGTTCATTGCGGCAACTGCTTGGTTGGTATTGTTGATGTCTTCTGCCACCACATTGATGGCCCCTTTGACGCTCAGTTCTCCTCTCACTACCATTGCAGTAATCTCTGCTGCTCTTTCAGGAGAATAGCCATTGTTCGTCATTGCTTTACCTGCTTTGATTGCTGCGCTTCTGATTGCGTCTCTTGCATATTTTTCAGGTAGCCCTGCCCTCATCATCCTGTTGACTGTGTTTTCGATGTTGTTTGCTAACAATTGTAATGCTCTGATTACAGTTTGGGAGTTTTGTATTTCATTCCATACATCTGTGTTAGAGAATGTGTTTGCACTGATTGTGCCTGCCAATGCATTTGCTTGTTGTAGTGTTTTTTCGAAGTTTAGAGTTTGATTGATAAATTCAGATTCATCTTTTTCTTCAACATTTCTTGCCTTTGCTGATTCACGAAGAGATTCTTGGAATCCATCATTCCACCATGCATTGTCGTGAATTGAAAGTAGAGATGATCTGACCTTACTTTGGTTCACCATTCTGTTTGCAGGTGGATTCACAATCGGGTCTTTTTCCCAATATCCAACTGGTGCTGGTCCGAATTGCATGTCCCTTCTGTTTTGGTAGAATTTTTTCTGGTTCGCAGCGATTGGGGTTATGGCTGCTTTGGGCCTCTGAAGGTTGGCAAGTAGTTGTCCCCTCTGATATTTGTAGAGTCTTTCAGGTACTTTACCAGCAGCATAACCTGCATCTAATTTTTGCAGTGATCTTTCAATTTGATTTTGCTCTCTTTTTGTCAATTTCAATCCTGTTCTCATCAGTTACCGCCCCCATATTTGAAATTCAATCTTGAATCTGCTAGGTGTCTCAGGAGTTCCTTTACCTCCACCAAGTCTTTGTCGCTTTCAATGAATATTGTACCGTTTCCTATCACATCGAGAGTTGCAAATCTTTCTTCGTCAGATAATTTCTGACCTTGGGACAATATTTCTTCGATTAGATTTCTGTAAGCTACTATTCTGTTTGTTCTTCTTAACTCAGAAAGTGCTAGGATTCTTGATGCACCAGGCACATAGCCCATGGACAAACCAAGTCTGCCTATTTCTTCGATTAGTTCGTATTCCATGTCGTCTAGCATGTCGCCAATCATATTCAATGCGTCAATGAATTCTTCGTAATCTTTCACATCTCTTGGATCTACCAGTGGTTCTGCCATCATTGCTGTTGGACTGCCTTCAATAGCCCCCATTGCGTTGGCCTTTGCTCGGAATAGAAGGGCTTCTAATTCTGTTCTACACGATGAGATGTGTTCGACCCAAATTCTTGTAAGTTTGCTTGATTCTAATTCTGTAAATCCAGACATAGCGTTTTGAGCATTAGAAATGTTGCTTTCCATAGATTGAATGTGATTTGTTACTGTTTTCATCTCGCTCCAAATACCTCTTGCCTTTGTTACGGCATTGTTGTATTTGTTTACTGCGTTTGAGTGGCTTTGCTCCCATTTGCTGTAATCGCTTTGCAATTTTTGCAATTGGGCTGACTGTCTATTTTGTATGTCTTGTAGATCTTTCAAAACTAGATTGTCTACAGATCCAGCGGATTTTCTTAACCAAAGACCTGATGATTGTACTCTGTTTAGTAGAGGGCCCAAAGCATTGGATGCTGCTGCTGCGTTTTGGGGAGAATTGCTGTTTTGGTAATTTTTTACCATTCTCTGTAATCTTTCCACTTCTGCTGAGTTTTTATCGTGTTCTTTTTTTACCTCAGAATAGTAGGTTCTGAAATTTATCATTTCTTGGATTCTCATGTTTCTGGCTTCAAGTTCTTTTTCGCACTGGATAATTTGTGCCGCCATTGTTGGGCCTCTTTTTGCATCGATTGCAATTAACTCTCGCGTGCTTGCGTCTTTTTCTACTGATCTGAGTTCTCTTGTCAGTTTTTCAAGTTCTCTGCGATACTGCGTGTGTTCATTTAGCAGATTTGATACTTCATTTGTCGCTGTAGTTTTGCTACTGGTTTGTGCAAGTATGGCCCGAATCGGTTGTTCGAATAGCCTTGCTGCTACTTGCATTCTTCCTCCGTCTGCACTCTCGTTGATGTAACCCAAACTCATCCCGCTTCTTCCGATTACAGGGAGTGTGTTATTCAGTTCCATCAATTCGCCAATGTACCAAATCCTCTCCGATAAGATGATTGCTTGTTCACCGTTTGACAAATTTATCAGATTGGTTAGTGCTTCACTAATCGCAGATCTGTTTTCATTTGGTAATGCGTGTTTTTGGATTGCTTGAACAAGTTGTGGGTATGCTGCAGACCAAAAACCTGGATATGGAAATTTAGATCTGACCGTCATTGAAGCTGGGACTTCGATTGTCATTCCTGTTGCTGAATCTACTTTCTTCAATTTTACACCGCCCTATCTTTTCCTATTGAAACTGCCAGTGGAATGTGTAGCCCGATTCCTAGGGGGTATGCAATCCACCAAGGTAGTCCGAGTTGTGTTGCTGTGTATGCTGTTGCAGTTCCCACTCCTAGTGCGATTCCCTTAGCGGTGTTGGAAACATCTCCGTAGGTTCCACTAAGTTTCATTGTGGGGTAACTTGGGGAACCTGTTGCTAAAGGAGCCCCTACGAATGTATCTGTTGTAGTGGGGTTAGGCTTTGCTTTATCTGCGTTTTTTGCGTTTTCTAACGGAGTGTTTAATGCGAAATTTGATGGGTTCAATTCCCCAGATGCCCACATGTCTCTTCCAAATAGATTCATTTTGAATCCCTCCCGTTTTTGATGGTTGCGAGCGAGGCTCCTGTCCACCATGCAAGTAATGCTGGGATCATGCTAATCGGTAGCCAATTCGGTAACATTACTCATCATCCTCCATTATGTCTGCTGCAAATTCTTCGACACTTCTGTTTCGATAGTAGAGGAACCCCGCAGTCGCTATGCCACTAAGAACACCGAATTTTACAATATTTCTTCCTGTGAACAATTTGCTTTTTGTTGAACCTAATGGCTGGCTTATTGCAGTGCTAGGTGCTGCTGCTTGCATCATTGGGCCAATGTTGGGAGTAGGTGGCCTCTGCATTGTAGGTGTTTGGAAATTAGGTGCAGTGTTATTTTCTTCTGCGTAAGGACTGTTCATTCTTGGGTTTAATTTCGGCCCGTTGTTACCACTGAGAAGTTCTCTTGGGGCAGGCCTTGGTGCTGGATTTTTCTTGTCAACATGAGATAATCCACCTAGGCCCCCTGTTGGCCTGACTTTTTCATCGTCTTTCGTTTTGTACATTTTATCACCTGAATCTTGCTGGAATCAAACTTCTTGTTTTATTCGATATGTCGTATTCTTCAACCATGAGTGGGATGTATTGAGTTATGTTTACTGATTGGCCTGCGCTGAAAGGATGGATCAATTCAATAGGGAACCAATCTTCACCGAATATGTGATTCGGTTGTATAGTCTTGGTTGCTAACATCACATGGTTGAAAGTTCCTGGGGAGCTAGAATCTGCATCTACGATTAGGAGCATTGCAGGGTAGCCTGCCGCGACGAGGCAACATGCGGCAGTGGCTGCTATGTCGTCACAATCTGCACCTGATTCACCAGCCTGAATGTCTCGCAGAACTTTAGGAGGGCTTTGGAAGTATTCGTTTCCATAAGGATCTTTTTGATACCTGAAAGAACCCATGTCGCCAAATAGTAGTGGTTTTCCTATTTCGTTTTCGGGCGTATCCAAGGTGTAAGTGCCTTGGAAGTATTCTACCAATGCTTGAATTTCTGCTAATTCATTGTGGTTGCGTATTTTCCTGTTGTTGAACAATCTCCGTGTGAATTGTATGACTTCTGGGTGAGTAACATACTTGCTGGCTAGTTCTTGTAGGACTTTTACTGTGGTTATGAATCCTTCCGACTCTGCAAATTGTGGGCCAAAGGTGTATCTTAACTGCTGATCTACTCCCCCAGTTGCAGGCATTGAAAATTCAGTTGATGTGCCCCAACGGGCTCGTTTGAAAGGCCCAGAAAATGCGTGAGCGTTGCCCAAATTTGCCGAGTTTGCACCGCCCATGCGTGGCCGATGTCCGTTGATGTCTTGAAATAAACCCGTTTCACCGTTCCACCGTAACGGTTTCAGTCGCGGATTACCTCATCGTCATCATCGACAAAATCTGATAGCAACATCTGTGATTCGGGAGCCCCTGGTTCGACTTGTTCGATTCTTTCCTCAAACCGTTTGAGTATTTCTTGTGCCCTTTCGGTTTGCACCTTCATAAAATGCTCCATGTGTGCGTTGAATTTTTGTTCAAATGTGTTCATCATTCTTTCAACTAGATTCGCCATAGATTGTTCAAATTGATTTGTAATCGAGTCGCTGCTTCTGACTGCTTGTTCTTCGATTGTGACAACTGTTTCGTCTGCAACCTTCCTCATTTCTTCCATGTGAACCTTTGATTCTTTCAGAAGGTGATCTAGTACAGCGACAGGGTTTGCTTGCATCGCTGCTTGTTGTGGAGTTTCGCAGTCTAAGTGTACGAAACCATCGGAAAGCAAATCGTGGCTTCCATCAGCAGTTACTCCGTCTGTAAGATTCAACATTCCTTTACCAGAAGCTGTTCTTTCGTTGAGTACTTGTTTAGCAAGTTCAGGGTCATACCGTAGTGCTCCAGCCTCATACATCTGGCTTGTTTTAGACATTGGAAATCCGAGATTGAATCCGTATCTCTTCATTACTTCATTGCGTACTTGCCAAACGGCGTTCGTGATGCGATTGTTGATTTCTTCGTTGTTCATTGCCTCTTCTGCGGTAATCCAGAATCTGTTAGGCAGTGTAATTCGAACAGGGTTTGGCAAGCAGAATTCTCCCCATGCAATTCCAATTTCTTCACCTTCCTCGTTCTTGATCTTCTTGCACCTTCTTCGAAGATACACATTCCATTCTCCGATTTCAGTTTCGACTGGTGGTGCGTTCCAAAGACCCCAACCGCGAGTAACATTTCCTGGCGTCACTCCTAGTTGCTTCCATCCTTCCAGTGTTCTAGATTGTGTGGGGAGGCCGTTTCTTTCTCCTTCCGTAACTGCGGGGAGATTGAAGTCTATTCTGTGAATATCGATCATCGCAGTGTTCCCACCTGGCAGTGGTTCTACTGGCACTCGTTCGGCTGTGGCTGGGCTGGGCCCCGCACGCACCCCCACTTGGGCCTTTGCTTCGGCAAGATGGCGCTCTGCTTCCAGTCCACGAGGCCCTCTGATGTATGCTTTGGAAAACCCTGTAACTGAGCGTTTGCTTGTTGCTTCAATTCGTCTTTGATGATCAGCGAGTCGTTTGCTGTGAACGATATACTGCTGCTCTTCTAAGCGCCTAATGTGTCTTGAAACGGTCGAGCGGTTCAACTGCAGAACTTCTGCTATTCTTGATGCGATTAGATTTCGGTGAATCAGCAGTTCATAGACGGCCCATACTTTCTGAGAGCGGCTAACTGAAAGTCCCCACCTTGTTGCGTGGCCTGTTGCGTCTATCTCATCTGTCATGCAACAACCTCCCTCGGAATCTGGTCTGTGACAGGTGCGGATTATCAAGCCTTCGCTCATTTAGAATCTATTTTTTCCTTGTTGCATTTACAGAAACTCGCGTGAAACCATTGATGGTTAACGGTTTGTATCATTTTCTTAAATTTTTGATGCTCTACAATGGAATTTTGTATAACCATTGATATTGAATTTACAAAGGAACCCGAAACCTGTGCTTCGCGTTGATCGTTCAAAGTTGGCATATCCATCAATGCTTGTATGTAATTTCTAAGAAAAGTGATAGTTTTTTCTTGTTTTTTGAAACCATTGTAGGTTGTTAGAAACCATTTTCATTTTGTCGCCACATTCAAACGGCTGAAAGAGTTGGGACTACCATGCTCAAGGCTACTGAACTCAAACTCATGGATGGCACAACATTTGCCGAAATTGAATTAATTCCAAGTGATGATGGGTACATCGTGCTTGATGGTGAGGAGGTTATACACATCATGCTTCATTCGATCAGTTTGGTTCGTTACAAAGACCCAGGCACTCAGCATTTTGTCAAAGGTAGAGCACTGGCGATGTATTATGACGATTCAGATAATGTCCAGAAGATTCTCGAAGAGTTTGACTTTGAATTAGAAGAGTTGGCGAGATTCATCAACGAATCTCTTGAACCAGAACAGAGCGAGGCTCAACCACAAGCCAAAGGAGACAATCCCTATGAGTAATAGTGATGAAATTGAAGTTTTGAACAAAGACGATTTAGACATAATTCGAGAAGTAGGTTCTCGTGTTATTCGTAATCTAAGCCTGTTTATGGACAACCCGTTTCAGTATGCTCATTTAATTCATGTGTGTGAACAAGACATTCAAACTCTTGATCAAATCAAAGCAAGGTGTGGACTATCTGGAGACGGGATGTTGCCAGCACAGCCACTTGGACACAGTCCAGCAGGCGGAGCTGATGTTGCATCAGTTTTGCTTGATGCAGGTTTTGCAAGGCTTCGGGAAGTAGTTGACGACATGATTCAAAATAAAGGTGATAATAATGAGTGAAGGACCAAACAATTCGGACGATTTGAAAAATGAATTAGATATTGTGTTCAAAGCAGTATGGACGCAACAATTGATTGACAATACTCCTGAATATGAAGGACGAGCAGATTTGATTGGCACTCCTATTTTTTACGATTCTGCGGGCAATTTGGATGTTGAGTTTGTATCGAAGAAGATGGGCGTTTCTGCAGAGGTTGTTCGAGTTTCTCACGAATCATGGTTGGCCGCAGGTAACAAACCCCCTATTCGTAAAGCGGTTGCTTCTAGGGCACCCTCTACGGTTGTGGCGCCTTCTGTGCCATCGTTTGAACCAACTCCGATTGAACCAGCGGGTTCAAGTACAATTCGAGATGCGACAACTCACTATCAAGAGGTTGCTGCACTGAATCATGCTAGAAATCAGTATGAAGCATCACAGGCCACTGGCATGCATGGAAATGTAATGCCGATGGGTGCCACTTCGGATCAACTTTTGACTACTTTGATTACAGAAATTGTTCGTAGCAACAGTAACAACAAAGGTGATTCCGATAGTCTTGTGATGCTCAAACTTCTCGAAAGTCAAGAAAGAAACTCTGAGCGTTCAAGACAAGACCAAGCAATGATGATGAATGCTATGAATCAAAACCAAACCCAGATGATGGGTCTTGTTATTGATAGCATGAGAAATGGTGGTGGTCGCTCTACTACTGACGAGACTCTGATTGGCATGGCTTTGGATGGGCTTCGCACAGGAAGTAGTGGTCCAGAAGAGTCGGTTTTAGATTCTTTAATCAGATCGGGGCAACTTGCAGAGATTACTGGGAGTATTGCAACAGGCTTGAAATCTGTGATGTCTGCTAGAAGCCCGCCTGTAGGTGCCCCTCCTAATTACTCCATACCTCAAGCACAACCAATACAAGAGCAGTATGTTGAGCAGCCCCCTCAACATTGGGAGGAGCCTGCACCTCAGCAAATGCCTGAAATTTCATTTGAAGACAAGTGCAAAGCTGTAATGCAACAAATTCATGGTACACTTCCTGAACAGTGGAAGGCAAATGACCAATTCATCGAAATTTTGAAGCGTTCAACTGAGCGTTCTGTGATGAGGGCAGAAGAAATGTTCCCTGCATCTGTGCAAAACCAAATGGAAAGGTCGATTATGGAGTTGCTAATCGTTGTAAACTTGCGACTCCTTGGTATGAGCGTTCAGAATATCAACAAAGGAATGGTTTCGATTGAAATGGCTGGCAACATCGTAAGAGATCACGATTTGTGGGTAGCGTTTCAGCATGAAACCTACGACTCTTTGATAGAAATAATCACAAGTTACGCTGACTGCGACGCACCTGGTCAAAAGAATTTGGCTTATGACATCGAATTCCTCTCTGCACCTGAGAATCGGCAAGTAATTGAGGGGGTATTGGCTGCGGCTAAAGGAGTGTGAACACAATGAGTGACGAATCGTTATATGGATATGACTTGAAAAAAACAATACTTCCTGGTTTCTTGACAAAGGGTATCAGGATTAGAGACAGTTGGGTAAATCGCTGCAGAAGATACCTTGGTTCAGGTGAACCAAATTTGGGTAGACTAATCAAATTCATCAACGCTGGTCTAACTGACCGAAGATTAGATGGATTCAATCAGAAGGCTTTGGACAAGCCTCTAACTGTTGCTCAAAAATGGCTACTTTTGCATTTGGTTCTGAAAGATGGAGTTCCTGAATGGGTGCAAGATCACGAAAATGATGAAGATGCTCCTGAATTGATGGTTGAAGAGCCGAAACCACAGAATGTTGCTCAAAAAGCAGCAGGCGCTGTTGTTGGTGCTGCAGTGAAACCTGTTACTAGTTTAACACAAATGATGAGTAAGAAAGATTCTGATGGCGATGGTGTTCCAGATGATGTCGATACTGACAGTGATGGAGCTCCTGACGAAGAACAAAATGCTGGCGAGTGATTCATTTATGGATTGGGAAGAGGATTTGCCATCTTTGGTTCCCATCGATGATGAGGAAGAACTCACTGGTTTAGAGCAAGACATCGTGAAAATGAAGATGTCAATAGAGCAAGATAAACGCATACGCCTTGTTTTGTTTGGGTTGACTTTTGCTCTTGTTGTTTCTGCGCCCGTTGTGAGTTATATCTATCCAACTGCTTGGACATACATTCTTGCGGCAGCACTAGCATTTACAATAGGTACAAACTTACTGATTTCAATTGTGACTGTGCGTGTTGAAGATAAGGCAGATCTTATGGAGGCTCGAATGGTTGAATTGCTTGAATCTCTTCATGTTGCTGCGAATCGTCTAGAGGAATTTCATACTCAACTTGATGGAATCAATATACCTGCAATCAGAGATTTGCTTGAGAATGTTCGAGAGGAAGTCGCACCAGGCCTTAGATCCTTTGATGATATTGATATTCAAGCAATTTCTTACGAAATACAGAGGGTTTCTCAGTTTGCTAACACCCTAGATATGGATAAACTTGGGCATTATCTCAAGCATATTCGCAAAGAGGAGGACAAAGATAAGCCAATATTGCTTGGAGTGACTGAGCCAGATCCTGAGTATGAAGAATATTGGGAAGAGGACTCAAGAGACAATTTCCAAAATACATTGATTTCTAATCTTTTGGCTAGAGAGGAAGTTCAGGATAATGAAGCATCTGTAATCAGCAGATTGATGGGTTAATTCAAACGGTTCAAGGTCTTGGCGTGATTCATGGAAGAAGACGAACCGAAGATTTTGGTTCCTGTAATCACTGGCAATATTGTTCTTCGTGGCCTTCCTTATGATGTCAAGGACCGTTTGGTTCGTATCAAAAGAATTCAAGAGTGGAATTCTTGGGCAGACATGGCTTATTGGGTTCTGGAGAATTCTCACAAAATATCACAAATCGAAATCGACTGGGATGACTCTGATTCGGGTTTTATTGTGTGTAGAGATGTACCTCTTGAGATCCGAGATGAATTAGGCAGGGTCAAGAGAATACATGGATGGGGCAAGTGGACTGACATGGTGGCTTTTGTGTTGAATGAATTAGAGGAGGATTCGGATGATTTACAAAATTGAGATACCAGGCACTCCAATGGCTCAAGGGCGGCCTCGTTTTTCTGCTAGTAGAGGGATTCCTAGAGCCTATGAAAAAGCGTCATCGAAATCTAGTAAGGCACATATTCAGGCAACGGCTTTATCGCAACTTCCTGAAAATTTTGAACGGCTTGAGGGGGCAATAGCAATGCGCATCACTGCAAAATTTCCGTGTCCCAAATCAAAGCATAGAAAGAGAAAGCCTCTCGCAGCACAGTGGAAAGACAATGGCCCTGATGTTGATAATATCGCAAAACATTACATGGATGCTCTACTTTCTTCAGGATTGATTGCTGATGATGACCGCCAAGTTTGTTCTCTACAAGTGGTGAAGGTACAAGTTGCTCAAGGCGAAGCTCCATGCGTTTTGATAGAGATTACTCCCATGGAGTGATAGAATGAATGATAAAGATGTGGAATTGGTTGTTCAGTGCTTACTGAGACAGTTTAAGATCCCTGAGTCAGAACAACGCCGATTAAGAAATAGTTTGAAGGCGTTGCAACTTTCAGGGGAAGGTGCAAAACCTGTAAGGTATTCATGGATTGAAGAAGCACGAGTTGTTGCTAAACGAATTGCTCAAAATAATGGAGAAGTTACCATTGAAGATGTTTTGGCAGAATTACCTCTGCCTGATGACTGTGATGCTAGAATCGTAGGGGGTGTTTTCAAGCACCCGTCTTTTGTCAGAACAGGTAATCGTGTTTTGAGGGCCAAGGATCGCAGATACAAGACTGTAGGAGTTTTTGCTCTTGCGAGACGATATGAGCCAGTTACTGATTGGGATTAGGCATTTTCATATTGCTCAAGGGTTTCGGGTTAACATGGACGAAGAGCCAGAGATGCCTTATCCCCCAGGTGCTGTTTTGAGAAGGAGGTTCAAACGAGGCTCATTTTATCACTATGGAATTGCATCTGAATACTATCACCCTGACACACGATTGCAGATGATCTATCAGTTTGGCGGAGTGTATGAGGGAGATATAGATGGTACAATTGGTATTCGTTTGCTAAATAGAGTTTGGAGCCCCGCCCAAGAAACTGGTCAAAGTCATACTGGCACAAGAGTTGGTCTAACCGACTATGTGCGTTTTTCTGAAGGAAGGGAAATTGAAGTTGTTGAGGTTCCTGATGAACCTATACCCGTCTTAAACAGAGCGAAAGAAATGCTGCACAGAAATGATTACAACTTACTTACTAGAAATTGTGAGCATTATGCAAATTATGCATTAAGTGGAGCGTGGGAATCTAAGCAAGCTGGACTTACAGTTGGGAAAGTTGTAGAAGGATTTGGCCTCATTCTTTCATCCCTTTTTGGAGGGAAGAAGATTTGACGAAGCCTTCATTACCCGCAGGGGGACCTCCGCGATTTATGGAAGATACTAGTGTGGGAGTGTATGGCCCTTCTGAGGGGCAAAAAATCAACATCAGAGGGAAAGGTGCTTGTGAAATCAAAACGGCTCGACTTGTTTTAGAGTCCTCTGGGCACAAATTGTATGATATTGTTGCTGTGGATTCAAGTGGGAAGCATTATGCAACAAAGTTACCAGCCGAAGTATTGCAATTTACGGGTTGGACCTGGGCGGATTCACCTGTTCCCTTTGAATTGGATGTTAGCCGTAGTGAAAAAGATTGGCACATCGTCAATCTTGATTCTCAAAAATCATTTGATTTCTATGCTGAAAATTCATCTCTTGCTTTGGCGCAAGCAAGAGCGCAAGGTGAAATTCTTTCTGACACTGTTATGGTTCATCCCGTTTTCAGTATGAGTGTGAAAATTTCTGGCGCTCGCTGGTTAACTTCCCTAAGGAGACTAATTACGGCGGGCAATAGAGCATCAGGCCCACTTCAAGATTGTTTTACACACCCTGATTCATTCATTTGTGCTAAATCTCCTTTAGATCGTCTAGAGCGAAGAGACATCATCAGATTCGAACAAGATCTAGATGATGTTTTTGAAAAGTATCTTTCTGATGGCATAAAATGGCCCGCAATTGGCGAAGGCGTTTTGATGTGCTCACAATGTTTTCTCAATGTTATGGAGTGTGATTGTGAATGAAATTGAAGGTCTTTTGTGATGGGTCAAATTTTGTTGGTCGTGGTAGTGGTGCTGGAGTGCATGTCGAAAAAGCCGTTGGCGCTAATTTGAATGATTGGCAACCAATTGCAAGGTTTGTTGTACCATTAGATCCGAGTGCAACAAATAATGAGGCTGAATACCACGCTGTCATCGCTGCATTGAAGTATATTTATTCTGGGCTTGGTGGCCCCACAACAAGAGAGCCTTATTCTGTCGAGCGGACTTTACAAGTGACTATTTACAGTGACTCGCAACTTGTTGTTCGGCAAATCAAAGGTGAATACAAGGTTAGAGAGCCTAGATTACAGGAATTGTTTAACAGTACTATGTACTTCTTGAGC
>MDSZ01040013.1_pt1 | contig 15858 bp, 29 predicted proteins | sample 811201 | NCBI WGS metagenome assembly MDSZ01 (sample SAMN05326647, study PRJNA326480) | marine metagenome | isolation source: seawater | place: Indian Ocean: North | collected 2010
AAGTGTTCTGGAATGCATTGGGCGTATCCATCAAATATAACGGTTGATCGGCATAAGGAACGAGCATATAATTATTGAGTCATGAGTATGATAGATATTAACGGGAAAGAGTTGAAGGTAGGGACGGTCGTGCGTGTGAAGGGCCGTGATTTCGAAGAGGGTGTTATTGTCGGGTTTGATGATGATGCAGTAGATGTTGTCGAGCTCGGTGACGGTTGGACTCTTGATGTAGAAGAGTTAGAAGCGATAAGTGAGATTAGCGAATAAGATGAAGTATATGTATGCAGGGAGTTTGATGGAGACGCGATATGATATCGGCGATACCATTAGTAAAGATCAGCTCAATCAGAAGAGCGATTATCGGGTGATTGATATTCATATCGATAGTGATACAGGTGGTGTAGGATATGATCTTAAAGAGATAATTCCTCATGAGGATCATATGTTTGTAGATGAGAATGAATTGATCAATTGATGTATTTGATCATTTTTATAGTTGAATTGATATTCGGAATAGATTATAATTTAGATATGGCAAGTCCAAAATTAACATGTATAGTAACGGGTAAGAGTCGACCAACAACATACGACTACTTACAGAAGAAGGCAACTCGCTTAGGCACAACTGTAGCAGATCTACAAAAGTTCTATGTGAGTCGAGAGGCATTGACTAAATGCAAGACAGCTAACGTCAATGATGTGGTAGCAGATCGAGAAGCATTCGATAAGCTAACGACAGAGAAGCCATGGCTAGATATCGTATCGCTCAATAGCCGAGGCAAGACCAATAAGCGAAAGGTGACCACTGATAAGAATGAGCAAGTGGTAACGACTGTAGTAGAGTCTAAGCTAAGCGACGAGACTATTGCCTATGAGAAGCAGAAGGAAGAGCTGCTAGGCAAAGAGGTAGTGGCCGGCATTAAGAAGCAGGTATGGGATGAGGAAGAGGACTTTACAACCCCAAATGAGGTAACCGAATTGTAATTTGTTACTGTTGTTTGCATTAGTATTGTGTTCGTAGTGATGAGCCCCCTCTCGATTTTTGCTTTGTTTTTGCGAGAGGGGGCTTTTCTGCGAAGTTAACGTTCTCTCTGAGCGGGGTATATAGCGACAGGTAACGGAGAATGCATATATAGGTAACCCAAAACCGGTTATGGAGAGGGCATGCCCCAAAAAAAATTTTTTGCGCGATTTTTCGCCTATATATACCCGGGGTTCCTAATAATTAATTACATGTTAGAATTTGGGATCACTGTTGTAATGTTTTTGTTTTGCTGGGGTTCCGTACGTTTGGTAGAAGAAAAGAAACAAAGACAACGTAAGCGCAGAGATGGTACACATATTGACACCTTGTAGTAGACCGGAAAATTTAGATATAATACAAGAGAGTATACCAGAAGAGTGTAATTGGATAATAGCCTATATGGCTGATAAAGATGATAAGGAACGAGCGGGGGTAACGCAATATCATACTAATATCACATATGCTCCATATGGTCATAGATTAAGGAACTACATTCTAAATAATCATAAATTTGCGGATACCGATTGGATATATTTTTTAGATGACGATAATATTATTAAAGATGATTGGTACATTAATGTAAAAGAACATCTAAACCAAGATTTTGTAATAATGACCTGGGGTCAAATATACAAAGATGGAAGTCACAGAGTAGATAGCACATATATTCCAAAAATCTATACTACAGATACAGCTTGCTTTATGGTAAAATGGAAAGATATAAAAGACATTAGATGGGGCGATAAGAGCGAAGCCGATGGGCAATATGCTTATGATTGCGCTAAGAGAGGGGATGTTCTAGAATTGATAGATACTAAACATCCAACAGGACACGGTTCCAAATATTTAGCATATTATAATTACATATCAGACCGAAGGGAGGTATCATGAATATAACATTTAAACATATTGGTAATTACGGCAATGTGATGTTTCAATATGCATATATGAGATTAATGGCAGAGAAGCATAACTATGTACCAGGTTTACCAGTGTGGGATCTGGGTTCATGGCATACATTAGATATATCTTTTTTTAATGAATATCTCAATTTGCAGCATATACATTTAGACGGGGAGAAGTATATTAAATTAACAGAATATACTAACTCACCATTGTATCATTTAGATAGTAAGTTTTACGGACTTAGAAATATACAATTAAACGGTTACTTTCAGAATAGCGATCATTATAAAGATGTTACTAAAGTTAAAAGCTATTTTAATATTCCAGATATACAGCCGAACGAAGATGATCTTTTGCTTAGTTTAAGATTAGGTCATGACTTTAATCAGTCTGGACATAATAGTTACATTACAGACCCGGAATCATTAGTTAAAGTTATAGAAGGTATTAAGTTTAAACAGTTAAAGATTATAACAGATAGATACGTACCGCAATATATAGACTATTTCGCACATTTCTCGCCGGATGTAGTGTGCAGGAACAGTCTCGCGCCGAACGATGATTTTTTGGATATAATGTCTTATAAGAAAGTTGTTATACCGAATAGTACTTTCGCATGGTGGGCTGCTTATTTGGGGTATGCTAAGACTGTTTGGTTTTCTGATAGTTACGGTCTATGCGGTTACGATAAGGAACCTATTATAAAAGAAAGTAATTTAGATAAACTAAATCTTAAAACTATACCTGGTAAAGAAACTATTAACTATGAAATGAAGTTTTTTAATATTAAAACTTTAGACTAACGTCTTTTCCAGAACTTATGTTCGTAGTCGGGTGTGTTTTCTTTTATCATCTTATCTCTCCATTCAGGTGTAGAGTTCGTATTTAACAATATATGATTAGCTGAGTTAGTGTCTGCAGAAGGTTCCCAACGTCTTGCTAGTTCATACATTTGAGCTTCTTCATATTGCATCATATGAGTTAAATTAGCAAACTTTTTAAGTAACGTTCTTTTTGGTGGTGGGTTTATACCGCGTTCTATCTTACGCCACATTGACTGTTCAACTCCTATAATTTTACTAAACTTAAGAGAATCTTTAAAATATTTCTGTCTAAATTGTTTTACGTAACTATTAAACTTCATACTACAATATCTAACACTTGTTCAGAACTTATATCATATATAGCATTATACATGTGAGTCTCCTCTACTTGTGCTGCAATATATTTAGCATTTAAAATATCTTCATTTGCTATTCTATAAGCTGAATTTGCTTTTATTGCAGCTGTTCGAAGTTGTCGTTCTGCCCAAGCTTTTATACTTCTAGAATGTATATCATTGTCCCCAATACCCCAAGGCGGTTCGATTTCCATTTAGTTTCATTATTTAATAAAACATAATATATAAAGAAATTAGCCCGCCTAGTAATACTCCACCAGCTAATATACAATAACTATGCCTATCTTCCCATAAAATAACTCTTAAATCCTTGCTACATACCCAACCATGCTTAATCTTATACCAAATATAACGATAATGTAATCTATGTATCCAGGGTAATTTACCTTTTAGAGGTTGAGCCATATCTATTCTTTCTTAGTTTTTATTTTAATCGGTTCGTGTTGTCTTGTAGTCCATGCATGATGTAACCTATCATAAGATTCATCGTAGTTCCATCTCGGGCATTTCATAGACATTGTGCGGTGTTTAGGATAATCTTCTTGCCATACCCATGTACCTGAACAACCTGTTAAAAGTAAAACTAAAGGTAATATTTTAAACCACGTTAAGTTCACCTTTTGAATCTCCAAATTTATGTGCATCTATTCCGTGTTTATGCATTAAACTTACAAACAAATCACACATAGGCTTTTCTTTTTCCACTCTAAAATGTTTACCTTTATTTTTACCTCCAACTAATAATACTGGTAATTCATCATGATTATGTCTGTTCCCATCCGATATACCTGCACCATATATTACATCGGTGTTTTCTAATAAATTATCTTTCTTTAAATCGCTTATAAACTCTGAGAATAACCTCACATTATATAAGTCTATCATTGCTAATTCATGAAGCTTCTTAGGATCTTTCTGATGGTGCGATAAACTATGATGCCCTTCTGATATTCCTATTTCTCTATGTGGTCCATTGTAACCATCATGTTGTGTTAGATATGTTATAACACGTGTTGTATCATTTAGAAAGGCTAAATGCATCATTTTATAAATCAATCTAACTTTATCCGATTTATGTTCTATATCGAAATCAAACTCATACTGCCAAGTATTTTCAAATTTATCGCGTCTATCTAGTTCCTTTTCAACTTCTCTAACAGCATACATGTATTCTTCTAGTTTAGATCTGTCTGTATTACCTATTCTCCCTGAGAGATCTTTACTCTCCTGCATTACAAAATCAAGAATAGATCTCTTTCTTAGTTTCTCCTTTTGCTCTAATTTTTTAACGTTAAATAACCTATTAAAAATGTCTCTAGGATCGTGCATTGCTGCCATAGGTTGCTGTGCATTTTTCCAAGAAAGGTTATATTGATAAGCGCAACTATAACCAGAATCACATTTACCTACTAATCTTGCTTTACTACCGGTAAATTGTAAACTATCAAAACGAGTTATACCGTTATACTTGTCAGCAATCATTTGATCGACCGATTTACCTGATCTTATCTTAGATTCATGCTTATGAGCTTGTATACCTGTTAAGAAAGTTGAACAAGCTCTTGCATGATCACCCGCTCCATCGCCGTTTGCTCTTGCTTTATCATGAGTTAACCCAGATATAACCTGAGTTTGTTTCAAATGATCTTCCATTGGAGATAAAGTATTAGGTATATCTATGATATCTCCATAACCATTAGGGGTCCAATGATGCATGTTTATTCCATTGGGAACATAGACAACAGCTAACCTTTTAATATCGTTAGTAACACTCCCGAAACATTCCAATTGAGGAAGGGCAAACGATAAACCTAAAGTACCTACAAAAGCTCTCCGGTTCATTTAATTATTTAGCAATAACGCTAACAAAATACCTAACAATATAATACCAGAAATGATTTTCTTTTTATGTTTAGAAAAGAAAGGACTAAATTTCCATGCATTAAGTGCTGCTGAGCAATGCCATACACCTGTATTAATATCAGTTGAAGAATATTCAGATAAATTTTGTTTGAAATCATCTACAAAAGTATGAAATAGATTTTTGTTCCATACTCTTCCAGAAGCTCCAAATACAGGAGCGTCGGTATCATCACCTGCGTATGAAAATGTAAAATAAACATTTGGATCATTTAACATTGCGGGTTTCTCCTTGATAATATTTACCATACCTTTTGCTACTGCTTTAGCTCTTGATATAGAAGGTACGTTTTCGCCTCTTAACAAATTACTGACATATGCCATATCATACAACTGAGGGTATACGCAGTTAACTGCTAAATTTTTCCTATCAACATTCCAATCACCTGTAGTTGAAACGTAAGCAATCTGGCCTGCATCTCTTAGATATTTGGTAATAGCATTAAAACTATCAGCTGTTCTTGGTATATAAGAACTCTCTGTTTCAATTAAAATTTCTTTAAACAAAGGAAGCTTGTTATGCTTTAAAGCAGCATTCATTTCAACAAAATAATCGCAATAATTCATCCATGCATCTTGATCTGATCTTTTAGGTAACTTCCCTTTACCGTTCCAATCATGATCGTAATCACCTTTAGTCGCATCTGGGTGCATAACCAACTTACCTGTAAAGCCATTGGATACTAATTCCTTTACGAAACTCACTAATTGAGTTACATTGGGTCCGCATTGAGGGTTAGAAGAATCTGAACCTGGCCCGTCAACATTAATAATAAACTTGTCTGGGTTTATTTTTGCTACTTCCTGAGCAGTGGTGTTATCATATGCAGAATGATCTTGCCATAGAAAATTAATTTGACAACTCATAAAGTTATTTAGCTAAAAAAAAGGGCGACTCAATGTCGCCCCTGCTTTCTTCACACGGTAGAATTATTCTCCTGGCTTGTTACCATCAATTACTTTATCGCGGTTGTTCTTAAACTCTTCACGAATTTCTTTGATACGTTTACCAACTTCGACTCGATGAGCTTTCATTGCAGCTTCCCAATTTTTACGAGCAGCTTTCATCTTATCTCTCAATGCAGCCTTCTCTTCATCAGTAGCGTCTTTGAACTTCTTACGATCAAACTTACCTTTAATTTTGTCTGCTACTTTAGCAAATTCTTTTTTAAGTTCTTTGATCTTTTCATCATTACGAACTACCTTACCAAATTCGCCTCTAGGTCCTTTATGCTTATGACCTTTCTTTTTAGCATCGCCACGTTTAGCGTCTCGCTTTTTCTTAGCAGCTTCCCATCTCTTTTTAAGTTCCTCTTTTGAAACTCTTTCTTTACGAGGTTTACCGCCTTTATCAGGACGAGCGTCAACGGTAGTGACGCAAAAAACCAAGGCCAACATTACAATAAAATATTTCATATATCTATTTATTATTATGACAGCCACAAGATTTTCCACAACATAATTTTTCTATACATTCTTTACATATAAACCTTTGCACACCTAACCCCGATTTGGTCTTTCCCCATTCTTGTCTAGCAACTAAAGTTAACTCAAGTTCACTATTTACATCCTTTTTACAGTTTTCGCACTGGACCATATAAATATTTAAATATGTTTGATAGAGATCAAAAGGGTATTAGTTTATTATTTGAAAGAATTATGACTGGAGGTTATTCTCCTGATAATAGAAACAGACCTGAAGGGGAAGATATTGAAAAAATTAAAGAGGAATTATTAAGAGACATTGCATTAATTTTTAACAAATATGATAGAGATGAAGGATCAGATCTTGTTATGCAAATGATATCTAATTATAGTGATAGCGTATTACAACAAATATTCAGATCTATAAATTCTTATCAAACATTTGATATCAATACTGCATTTTTATCCAATGCAATTGCAAAACATTTAGGTAAAGGTGAAGATGAGGAAGGGTTAAAAACCTTTGATCAAATTAAAGATGAACTTGATATAGATCACCCTCTTCAAATGGGTAGAAAAGCTTTAATGTTACATAAAAAGAAAGCTCAGGATGCTGTAGACACAAAAGGGGAGACTTTAAAATTTTTAATGAAGAGTTTTGCTAAGTACGAACCTTATGCAGGTGCACCTGAAAGACCTGAAATGAGAGATTTAATTTTAAGTTTTGCTAGGCAAGGTAAGTTGCCGGAGATGAAAACACAATTGCAATATATTATTAATACTTCTAAAACTCAAGAAGGCAAGCATAACGCTCAAAGATTAATGGATAGATTAATGCACTTTAATTGATAATTTTAGTTGACAAGTTATTATAATTTTAAATGGACAAGTACCTTTTGATCAGTAGTCCTATGAGGACGGGAAGTACTCTATTATATAACTTTTTTAAAAAGTTTCCCGGAGAATATATTGTTAAAAAGTATCATATTTCCCCTATGGATCCTCAAAAATATGATTATTTTGTAACTCTAAGAAGACACCCTGTAGCTTGCATTTCTTCTTATATTCAAATGCAGGAGCAAGATTATAATAAACAAACAATAGAAGAAGCTTATAAAAAGTTTATTGAAGAGTTTGAATGGATTGATTTTTTAGATAACTCCGGTAGAGGGTACCCAATAAAGTACGAAGACTTTTATAACGATCACTTCTACATTAAAGAATTTGCTGAAAAGAACTTTTTTATATATGTAAATGATAATGAGTTATTAGATTTTTCTGCAGAGTTTAATTTTTGGAATGTAAAAGAAATGAGCAGAAAAGAAGGACCTCATTTCTTTCAGAAAAATCATATTAGTAAGCACTTGGGAAGAAATGAACTACACATCCAACAAATGAAAAAAGTAGATATTATGACAGATGAGCTTAAAGATTTTAGTGAAAGGTACGGATATGAATATTGAAATTAACGCAGATATTTTACCAGAGGACGTAGAAGGAGAAAACTATACTGTTTGGTTTTGGTAATGAAAAAGAAACGAAAAAGAGCAGATCATTATGTAAAAAGATTTGACGGTAAAAGGATACCGCTTTACTTTGAAACTATAAGTAAAACGCTATCTGCTGAAGGCCTTTGTTACGACCCATTACATAAAGATAGAAAAATTTTAGTAGATAAACGATTAGGCAAAAGAAGAAAGCTTAATGTTATTATTGAAGAAATTACTCACGCTTTCTTTTTTGATGAACCAGAGTATAAAGTAAGAAAGTTTTCTGCTGAACTAGGTAAAATAATTTACGGGCGATTTGTAAAAAAGAATGCTATTGAAAACAATGAGGATTAATCTATAATCATTGTATGAATAGAACTTTAGTTTCGCATGAATGCCCGGTTACAATATTAGAAGAATCTCTTTCTTTTAATGACTATCAATATTGCTTGGTCCATTTAATGGAAGAGCAAGAAAAATATCATGATTGGTTTACGGAGAGATATAGAGTTTTGAGACCTGAAGGTGAAATTTTATTGGACAACTCAATCTTTGAATTAGGTATTTCTTTTGACCCAGACATGTATGCAGACTGGGCTGAAAAAATTCAACCTAATTTTTATATTGTACCTGATGTATTGGAAGATGCTGTAGCTACAATTAACTCGTATACAGACTTTACAGAAAAGTATACAAAGTTACCCGGTAAAGCTATTGGTGTTGTTCAAGGTAAGACATGGAATGACGTATTACAGTGCTATAAGTTTATGAGCAGTAATGCAGATTATATTGCGATTAGTTTTGACTTTAGTATGTACGATGTAACAGGTGTTGGTAGAACCAGATTAGAAAGATGTGCAACTGGTCGTCAACAATTGGTGCAAAGGCTAATTGACGAAGGTGTTTGGAACTGGGACAAACCTCATCATTTACTAGGTTGCTCACTTGCAAGAGAGTTTTCTTGGTACCGTAAGAATGATGTTTATAATATTAGATCGGTTGATACTTCCAATCCTATAACAATTGGTATCGAAGAGAAATATTATAATTCTGATTTTGGTATGGATACAAAACCCGAACTTAAGTTATTTGAACAGATTGAAGCCCCTATAGATGATAGTCAAATGGATGCAATTACATACAATACTAAAATGTTTGATTATATTGTTAACGGCAGTTTAACTAAATATTAATATGAAGTTTTACGATATAGTCAATATGATGGAGGGTTTCCCTTCATTAGGAACTCAATCTAGTAGAGGCCCTACCGGAGATGGAGCTGGTGTGGGTCAGGGTAACCAAACTACTAATACTGGGTTGACACCTTCAGAGTATAGAGGTAATTATGCAGAAGCAGAAGAAGATAAGAAACCTGGTTCATTAGAGAACAATCAACTTAAAGCTGTTATTGATGAACTTAAGACTTATATGAATTCTGGCATGGATGCAAACCAGGTAAAAAACATGATAAGTAAGCTCTCTGACGTAGAAAGAAAGGTTGATTAATATAAATAGAAATGATATGAAAAGACGTACCTTATTAGCATTACCTATTTTGGCATTATTTCTTACTGCATGCCCATCGACCGAAAACTTAACTCCCGAGCAAGCTGCAGAGAAAAAACTTAATACTATTCTTACTGTTGTTGAGAACGGAGTAACATTTTCTACAAAAACTTACTTAGCAACTGTTGACGATAAAGAAAAAATAAGAGGTTATTTTTCTGATGCTGCAACTATTATTAACGGGTTAGTTACAGACGGTAAAGTTGAACCAGATGTTGTTAAAAAGTACCTAACAGATGGTATAAATGAAAAGGTACCTGTTCCTTTTAACACCGCAGTTATTGGTGCTCTTGATTTGGGATTATCTGCTTACAATGGCTTTTATGCGCAAAACGTAAAGGATAATATTGCAAATAAAGATAAAGCAGTTAAAGTATTGAAAGCAATTGCAGCTGGTATTGAGTCAGGTGTCGACCCGGTTTCTGGAGATATAAATGCACTAGAAAATCCATTGAAAGGTTATACTGACTTTAAGCTTTAATCGAAGTAAAAATAGGTTTTTATATAATTGAAGGAGAGCATATGCTCTCCTTTTTTTATAAATATTAACGGATGACTAGATTAACAAAGAAGGAACTAACCGAAATACTTCTTAATGAAGTATACGATGGGGTCGGTGAAGTTCCCAAAATACATGCACCTGATGCAAATTATTGTTTATATTCATTTGATTATATTACAGGTGAAGGGTATCAAGCTTTTAATAAATGGCTTTTCAGAAGAGGTATATTAGGTTGGCAACATACTTTCGATTGTGATAACTACGCGGAAGCTTTTAGAGTATTCATGCAAATAGTTCACGCTAAAGCTCAAAAAAATAAAGACGACGGTTCAAGGAAACAAGCTGTAGCAATTGGAGTTATTTGGTATGAAAGAGATGATAGAGGTGGCCATGCTATAAACATTATAGTAACTAAAGAGGGGGACAATTTAGCAATAAAGTATGTCGAACCTCAAGACGGGAAAGAAGTCTTTTTATCTCAAACAGAAAAAAAATCTATATTCTTTTTACTAATATGATAAAATACGATAAATTAGAAGCTGCTATAACTTTAACCATCGCATTAATAATGGTTATCTGCATTACCGGGTGTAAGAAAAAAGATGATGAGTTTAATACTGATCCAAAATATGTCTTGAAAGATTCGGAAGTTATGTTATCATAACTTTAATGCATGATAAAAAAAGGTTAACCTGGACAGATATTGAAAAAGATGCTAGTACTTTAATATCTAAAATTAAAGGATCCGATAAATCGTATGATTGTATTGTAGGTATAGCTAACGGGGGATTAGTACCAACCTGTTTAATTGCAAAAGCTTTAGGTATTAAAAAAGTTTTTACTGTTGCAATTAAAGCTTACATTGATCAATATGCTCATAACGTGCAATTTATTACTTCATTAAATCATAAAGATTTTAAAGGTTGTAAGAATGTTCTAATTGTAGATGATCTAATAGATAGAGGCGATACAATTTTTGAAGTAAAGAAAACTTTAGGTTACTTTTCATACTCTCACAAATATCATTTTAATTATGATACAGCAGTTTTGTATATGAAACAAAGCGACGATTTTACCCCTAAAGAAAAAGCCGAATTTTACACTGATATAGTTCACCCAGAAACATGGGTAGTCTTTCCTTGGGAATAAATATATTAGATGAGAAGAGATGATCACCTCATATATGAATCATACGTTGAAGAAGGTTTGAAAGATATAGCAGCCGCAGGTATAATGGGCTTGGGTGCCCTGACAGGCCAACCAAACGTTCAAGCACAACAACCAGCAGCAATAGAGCGTTCAATTGCTGGTCCTATATATCAAGATTCGGATTTTAGAGAACATATTAAGTTTTTAGAAAACGGTGTAAAGTCGGGTTTAAAAAAAGACGGTAGGTGGTATCAACACCCTAGCCCAGAAGGAGGTTTAGATACTATAGCTTATGGTCATAAACTTAAACCAGGTGAAAATTTTAGTAAAGGATTATCTCAAGCAGAAGCAGAAAAATTACTTTCAACAGATATTATTGAACATGAAAAGGTAGCAAGATATAGAGTAGATAAAAAGTATGGTGAAGGTACTTTTGATAGGTTAGATAATTTAAGAAAACAAATGATAACTGAACTTGCTTTTAATCTTGGAGGCGGTGGTGTTGATACTTTTAAAAATTACGTAAAGGGTATTCTAACAAATGATAAAGCTTTAACATTAAAAGAACATAAAAGATCCTATATAGATAAAAAAGATGGTAAAAGAAAACCATTGACGCAACGTAATAACTATATAGTGCAACATTTTATTAATAAGATGCAAGAAAACGCTACTAACGTTTTGTCTGATAAAGGTACTAAAAAATCTACTGGTGGTGAAATTATTATTAAGCAAGGAGATACTTTATCAAAATTAGCAAGAGACCAAGGTATAAATTTAAATGATCTTTTAAAAGCGAACCCAGGAATAGATCCAAGAAGACTACAAATAGGTCAAAAACTTAAATTACCTTAATACCAACCACCCTGCGTTCCTGAGCTAGTAGATATAAATTGAGGTGTATTTTTCATAGGTTGATCAATTAGATCCTGTGCATCCATTGTTTTAGGTTTTACTTTGTTTTTCTTTTTTCTTTTCTTTTTAAGCTTTTCACAACGTTTACATTTTTTACCCTTTAATAGCTCAGTAGGTATAGTCACCATTGACACGTCTGGTACACCTATCTGAGCTGCTCCTTTGAAACCTCCTTGCCCTGCTTTAAGACTACCAAGAGGTCTACCAATAGCTAAAATATCGGGGCCATTTTTTGGTCTATCAAAATGCCCCGATGCATTACCTACTTCAGTAAGGTAAAATTGTTCAAAGGTAATCATTTACCTCTCATTTTAGCTAAAATAGCCCCTGCAACTCTTTTACCGGCTTCTTTAGAACCATATTTCTTTCCAGCAGATTTAGCAATCTTTTCGAAGTTTTTACCCTTCTTTCCTATATCTTTGCCTGCAGCTGCTGCTTTAGTTTGAGGATTTTTTTTTGAGATCGGTCTTCCGGTAGACTTAGCTTCTTTAGCTAACTTCTTGCCTTCTTTACTCAAATGCTCATAAGCATCTCTAGCAAATGCATCTCTCATTTTAGCAGATAAACTACCATGATCATCTAATTCTTTCTCTGCTTGTGCAACTGTATAACCAGCAACGCTTCCTCCGCGATTCTTTTTAACATAGTCAACTAATTCTCTATCACTCATATGACCTGTTTTGTCGTGAGCTCTATGTTTACGCTTACCTTTCGGTTCGCCTTCTTCGTCATCAATTAACTCTTTACCAACAGCACCACCAAGTGCTGCACCTACCGGGCCACCTAGCATTGCACCTCCAGCTGAACCTGCGATAGTACCTATACTACCTTCGTCAACTGTTTCTTCGTCTTCATCAGGAGCATCTACGTACTTCCAGCCTTTAGCTGGTTTAAGATCATCACTACTCATGTTCATCATGCCACCAATACCTAAGTTTGAGAGGTCTTCGGATAGCATATTTTCCGCTATAATTTTGTTTACCAAGTTATCGAAACGTGCCATATTCTTATTTATGTTTAACCGGTACGTTTCCACGCATATAAGGTTGTTGCACCTGTCCCTGCTGTCGCAACAGTGCCTGCAGCTTCCCAAGTCTGACCAGATCCTTCTAATACCTCACCTGCATCTGTTGGATTTGTGTTAGTAGTTAACCACACTACACTGTTTACCGGGTAAATTGTATTCCAATCAGCATATAAACCGTTAGTATCTTTCTTTAATATTCTAGGTTGACTACCAGTGGTCGTTGTTGCACCGTCTTGTAATTGTATATTAAGTGTACCGTCTTCTGTTATAAATGTATCACTTGTATTAAAAATTAAACCAGACCCTGCTGTTATTCTTGTAACCGTTCCTAATGAATAATTACCTATTACACCCCAATTGTTAGCTACTTCACCATTAGATCCTGACAATACTTTTAAAGTCGTGGTATTGGTATCCCAAGCTAAGTCGCCGGATAAGGAATGAGTTAGTGATGTTAAATTTGTGGAATTGGTAAAGTCGTAAATACCTGCGAATTTATTTCCTACAACGTCGCCACCGTTATTGTATGTTCCATTACTCCCTACAAATACTCTTCTACTATCTGTGGTATATCCTAATTCAGCGGTATCTAATGTAATAGTATTTCTTTCCGCATTAGTGCCGCTTCTAATTAAAATTTTGGTGATCTGATCTGCCATATTAGATATTTATACTTGAATACGCAAGAACCAATTTATAATATATGTAATGGCAAAAAAACTTACGTGTATAGTTACTGGTAGGGTACTAAACATAGCTAATGGTTACTACAAAACCAAACTAGAAAAGATTGGATCCGAAGAAAAATTACATTCAACATATATATGCAAAGAAGCAAAAAAATTACTCAGATTAGGTAATAGCGTTGATAACGTAAGAAAAAAATTAGTAGATGATGAATTATTACCAACTTTAGGGCACGTAGAAGATGAACTAATTCATGAAATAGTATTTGGTAATAAGAAAAAATTTATATCATCATCCAACTTTGACACTTTATCAACGGTTACTCATAATGAAACTGATCCAGAAGTTGTGGCTTTTATTAAAAAGATATCTACATAAATATAGTTAGTGCCTGATTCTATTAGACAACAAATTGATGAAAATGGTGTAGCCATTCCGATTCAGGGGGGTTTTGGTAAATTTGCCCCGGGTAAAATTTTTACTACCCCAGCAGTTACTAAAACGCCTACCAGAACAAAGACTCAGACACCTACTAGTTCAACAACCCCAACACCAACAAAATCACAAACTCCAACAACTACACCAACACCTAACCCTACGACAAGTAGAACAACCACCCAAACAAGCACACAAACAAGCACACAAACACAAACGGTAACCCCGTCAGAAACAATAACTCAAACGCCGACGGTTACAAAATCTATTTCTGTTTCGCCCACACGTACTGCTACTGCTACAAGAACGCAAACACCAACTCAATCTGAAACAGTAGCAATTACACCTACAAGAACAAAAACTCAAACAAGAACTACTACCCAAACTCAAACATCTACTAATACCAGGACACCAACACAAACTAGATCTCAAACACCAACACAAACCAAAACAAGAACACAAACACCTACTCAAACTTACTCTGGTACCGCAGCTGCTACTTTAACGAGAACTAAAACACAAACAGCTACAAAAACAAGAACATCAACACAAACAGCTACACGCACTGCTACACAAACAAGAACAAGATCTCAAACACCTACAAAATTTGGCACACCCACAAAAACACCCACCCAAACTGCAACACAAACGCAAACACCAACACAAACGCGTACGAGATCACAAACTGCAACACAGACGCGTACAAATACTCAAACGAGAACAAATACACAAACACGAACTGAAACACAAGGATCAACACCCACAAGAACGCGTACCCAGACTAGAACAAATACCCAGACTAGAACAAAAACACAAACGCGTACGGCATCGCAAACTAAAACACCGACACGTACGAGATCACAAACACCAACACAGACACGTACGAGATCACAAACAAGAACAGCAACGCAAACGAGAACAGCAACACAAACACCTACAAGAACACAAACACCTACTCAAACACGTACAAGATCACAAACACCTACTCAAACACGTACAAGATCACAAACGAGAACGTCTACTCAGACAAGAACGGGAACACAAGGAGCAACACCTACTAGATCTAGAACACAAACTAGAACAAGATCGCAAACACCAACACAGACACGCACTAAATCGCAAACAAGGACAGCTACACAAACAAGAACAAGCACACAAACACCCACGAGGACGCAAACACCTACTAACTCTAGAACAAGAACGCAAACAAGAACAGCAACTCAAACACGAACATCTACTCAGACAAGAACAAGCACACAAACTCCTACAAGAACTCAAACACCCACTAATACAAGAACAAGAACACAAACGAGAACGTCTACTCAGACAAGAACGAGTACACAAGGAGCAACACCCACTAGATCTAGAACACAAACAAGAACAGCATCGCAGTCATCTACAAGAACACAGACACCATCACAAACACGTACAAGATCACAAACTAGAACGGCAACCCAAACAAGAACGGGAACACAAACGCCTACAATTACAAGAACACGCACTCAAACTACAACTAGGTCGCAAACACCAACACAGACACGCACTAAATCGCAAACAAGAACAGCAACGCAAACGAGAACAGCATCACAAACCGCTACAAGAACTCAAACACCTACTAATTCTAGAACAAGA
>MDSZ01245565.1_pt1 | contig 15857 bp, 10 predicted proteins | sample 811201 | NCBI WGS metagenome assembly MDSZ01 (sample SAMN05326647, study PRJNA326480) | marine metagenome | isolation source: seawater | place: Indian Ocean: North | collected 2010
ATAAAATAATTATAAGATTCTAATTGATGTTTAACTAATTGCTTTAAATGATTATTTTTAAAATATGATTCTATTATATTCCATATACATTCATCATTTGAATAACTATTTTTTATTGTTTTATTCATTACTGGAATTATATATTTATGTGTTTATATATTTTAAAATAAATATATAATTCAATTTTATAAATTAATATTTATTTTGTGATAAAAATAATTATTAATTTTACTATTATAGTTTAAAAATTAAATGTCTACACAAAAAATATTAAAAATTAATCCTGAATTATTTAAATTTAGTAAAAAAAATAATAATAAAAAAAGCAAAGACAAACCAAAAATAAATAAAAATCAGTCTATTAATTCTAAAAAAATAAAAAATGAATTACTAAAAAAAGTAAAAGATTATCAAAAAAATAAAGAAATAGAAAAAGAAAAAGAAAAAAAAGAAGAAGCAGAAAATAAATTACTTCCTAGTAATTTATTTAATAATAATAATTTTGAAAATAGTAATTTTGAAAGAGAATTTAATAAATCATTAAATTTTTTAAATGATTTAGCAAAAAAAAATAAAGAAAAAAAAAGAGAAAAGAAAAAAATAGAAAATAATATTTCTATAAATTTGGAATTACCAGACAATTTACATACAAATACAGTTAAGAATATTAATTCTAAAGAACCAAATTATGGATGTTTAAAAAATGGCATTAAGCCAACATTTCATGAATTAAATAAAACAAAAAAAAATAATAGAAAAATAAAAATTTCACTTGAAAATAATGTTTATAATGATGAAAATAATGTTTATAATGATGAAAATAATGTTTATAATGATGAAAATAATAATGAAAATAATAATGAAAATAATAATACATATTCAAAAAAATATACTATTAATTATCATGAAAAAATAAATGAAAATAATGAAAATACTAAAAATAATGAAAATACTAAAAATAATGAAAATACTATAAATAATAAAAATACTATAAATAATGAAAATATTAAACTAGATATTGTAGAGCAAAATTCAATAGATACTTTTGAAAATAATGATATATCAAATTATTTTGATAAAAAAATGAAAAATTTAGATAGCTGTATAAATAATAAAGAATTAAATGTTAATCAACTAAATGATAATGAAATAAATGATAATGAAACAAATGATAATGAAATAAATGATAATATTCCAAAAAAGAAAAGAATAACCAGAACATATAAATACAAATTAGGAAAATATAAAGATAAAAATAATATAGGAGTATTAATAAAAAATAATGTAACACAAAAAAAAATTAAAGATGAAATTGCAATTATAAAAAATAAATCTATACAAGAAGTAAAAAATTATTTAAGAGAAAAAAACTTAATAAAATTAGGTTCAGAAGCACCTAATGATGTATTACGAAAAATATATGAAGATAGTATTTTATCTGGAGAAATAATAAATACAAATAATAATAACTTAGTATTTAACTATTTAAATTCATAATAATTTATTTTTTATTTAATAATTTAAATATTATTAATAGTAATAATAAAGATAAACTAATATAATAAATTTTAATTACAATATCATCATTTTCTAAATTATTCAAATTATTCAAATTATTCAAATTATTCAAATTATTCAAATTATTATTATTATTATTATTATTATTATTATTATTTAAAAAATTAGAGTTTATATTACTAAATCCTTCTTTTAATTCTGGGTTTTTATTATATATCATAGTTTTTGTTGGAATTGTTGGTTTAGATTCACTAGCAAAATCACTTTTATCCATATTTTTAATATCTTCAATATCTAAAGTTACTTTATTTGGTTCATCAGTACTAACACCACCAGCTGTTTTGTCTACAAGATGGCATTTTACTTCTGCTTCTATACAAAAAGGTTTTGCCTCACCAAAAATAGCAGTAAATATACCAATAGGATTTATTTTAACTGCTGATCCAAGAGTAGACGGCAATATACCTTTACAAGGTGATGGTCTTCCTCCTGTTAATAAATTTGCGCCATCTGATACATTATTAATATATTTATATAATTTAGCATTTTCATTTTTAATTAATCCATTAGAATCTACTTCTCTACACACTGAATTTGTAAGTAAAGTATATTTATTTCCTATAATACCATTACATTGAGCAGATATACCTTTTTCTGGATTACATATTAAAGTGTCCATATAATTAAATATTCCACCAATATATTCAGTTGTCAATTTAAATCCATTTGGATTTGCTGGTATATCTTCATCTACCATTTCTTCTACTGGTTTTATACACCAACTATATGGATGTGCTTCACCACCAAATTTCATACTTGCACCTGTTCCTGTTCCATCTTGTATTGTACATTTTGGATTTGACATACTATAATTAAATTATAGTAATATAATAATTATTTCAATTTAATTAAAATATATTAATTTAATTATAATTAAATATATTTTAATTACGAACTATTTGTTGAATTAACTAGATTATCTATATTTGTTATAGTATTTTCTTGCTGTTTTTCTGAATCACCTGATACGTTTTTATGATTATTTTGTGTTTTTTCTGCTTGATCATTTAACTTATCGCTATCAGCATCTCCTACGCCTTGTGGACCATATTTTTTATTATCATCATCTTTCATACCTTCTAATAATTTATAATTAAATAATATTATAAATAATATTATTAGTAATAAATAAAATATTAAATTAGTGTTAAAAATATTAAATTTAAAATGTTTATTTTTCATAATATTATTATATAATTATATAATAATATTATATAACATGATGTTTAATAACATGAAAATAAATTATTTGAAAAATTCATGGAAAGATTCAAAAGATACTAAAACTATACTTATAAGTAAAAATGTAAATTCTAGTAAAAATATAAATTCTGCTAAATCCAACAAAATTCCATTTAAACCAAATCCAATTAATCACTATAGAAAACAATTATTAGTAAATAGTGTAACAATAAATAATTCAAATGCTATTGGTATTTTTGATAAACCTGGTAATTTTATAACTTCAAATTTAGAAAACTCCGAATGTACTAATCCTACAAATTGTTCAGCTAGTTTAAAATTGTATATAAATAAAAATTATTTAAAAAATGGTATTAATTATGATGGTAGTGGTGATATAGTATGTACACAAACTTTAATAATAAAACCTTCAACTACTGTTTTAGATAAAAATTATTCTACTACTAATAAAGAATTGTTATATAAAAAATGTAAAACATTTAACCAAAATTTACCATTAAATGATATTAGTAATAATTATTGTATAAATATTAATTCAGATACTTTATGTTACTCTAAAAATATAACATATAATCCATCAAATACAAGATATCAGGTACAAGGGCCTATAACTAGTTCTGCTAAAATAGTAGCTTTAAAATACGGTTGTAATAAAATTATAGACGGTAAACCAATAAATAATTGTAATCTTAGAACTTATAATTCAATAAATAATGTTTTAATAAATAATAATAATAATAATCCAGCATGTATTAGTAATAAAAATTGTAACATTGATATTAATAAAAAATATAAAGGTGGATCTAAAATAAAATTATTAAAGTAATTTTATTATTTATTTTACAATTAAATTAAACTTTTTTATCCAATTAATACATTTTATCACATTTATTGTTAATAAAGTATTTATTTTATTAAAATAAATATCTATTTCTTCATTTTCAGATTGTATTTTTTTTGAATTTATATTATTATTTGAAATAATATTTTTTATTGATAAATTAATATCTAATTCTTCTTCATCACTATTAAATAAAAATAATCTATTACTTAAAATCTTATTTTGAAAGTTATCATTTATATTTATATATTTACTTAAAATATTTGAATCTTTTTTTATTAAATTATATTTATTATTTAAGTTTTCAAATTCTCTTATTAGATTTATTGTATAATTAATATTTTCTAATTGTTGTTGACCATATATTGCATTTATTTCTTGTAATTTGCTTAAATATAATAAGGGTATATTAAAATTAAATAATGAATATAAATTATTCGTATTTATTATAATATTTTCAAAATTATTTAAAATTTCTTGAATAAATTTTATATTTATTCCTTTAAAATTTTTACATATTATATATTTTTCAGAATTTGCAATTCTACTCGTTTTAGGCTTATATATATAAACATTTTCATAAAATATAGAAAGCAAAAATATAATTTCGACAGTTTTATATTTAAAAATATCAAATATTTTTAAAATAAAATATCCATTTTTTTTTTGAATTAATAAAGCACAAAAAATCTGTGTAAGTATTAATTTATATGATATATTTTCTTGATTATTGAAATCTTTAGAAAAATCAAAACCACCATCTCCAGTTACATAATTTATTGAATTATGATAGTTTTCATATAAATCAGTCAAATTATGTTTTTTAAATAAATCACCATCTTTTGTTTTCCCATATATTATTTTAATTTTTGAATTACTAAATAAATTATTATTCTTTTTCCATGAAGGTATTTCAGAATTATTTGAAATTAATGTTATGCCATAATATATATCATTTATATTATTTATATTATTTATATTATTTCTATAATTTAAAAATCCTTCAATAAATCCACCAGGACCTTCTGCTAAATGAAATGATTTTATTTCATTTTTTTCATTTAATAAATTAAAAGTATTAATTATTTCTATTATTTTAAAATACGCTCTAGATATAGGTTTATATTTATTAATTGTTATTTTTGAATGTGGTAAATAACCATGTATATACTCATGTGGATTAGTAAATTTTTTAAAAATATCCCATTTATCATTATATTGTGTTATATTTTGCTTTAAATTATTTAAATAATTGTATAAAGAATATGATAAAAAAATATCATTATTACTGTTGTCTATATTTATATTGAAATTTAAATCAAAATTATTTATATTTATATAGGGTAAATTTATATATGTCATTTTTTAATATCTATAAATACTATATTTATATTTTTAAATATTGTAAATATAGTATTTATATTTAATTTTTATTTCTCTAATTTTTTGCTTGTTTCTTTGCTTCTTTTAATTTTTCTTTTTCTAATTCTTTTGCTTTTCTCTTTTCTTCTTTTAATTTTTCTTTTTCTAATTCTTTTGCTTTTTTCTTTTCTTCTTTTAATTTTTCTTTTTCTAATTCTTTTGCTTTTTTCTTTTCTTGAGCTAATTTTATTTTTTCATCAATAGACTCTTTTAATTTTTCTTTTTTATCAATATCAATACTGGTTTCTTGTTCATTAATATATTTTTCAGCTAATTTTTTTGATTTATCTATTAATTGTTGTTTTTGAATAGATTCAACGCTTTCATCTAATTTATCCATTTCATCTATAATTAAATTATCATTTTCCTGTAAATTATCATTTTTCTTATTAAAATTATTAGCATCAATATCTCTTATTTTCTTAAAAATAAAATATTTATTTAAAAATGATATTTGTTTTTCTTCATTGCTGATATTTTGAGAATTTCCTATTTTATATAGTAATGATTTATTTGATTTTATTTCAGTATTCATTAAATTAAATAATTCTTCAAATGTACCAATGCTATTATATAAGTTTAATTCTTTTAATTCACTTTCATTTAATAAAACAAATCCATAATTTTCCATCAATCTCGTTAAATAGTTAAAATTAACTAAATATTCTCTAAATGTTTTATTAATAGTTTCTTGATAAACATCTATAGCATAACCAAGACAAGTATTATCATCATTATATTCAATATTATTATACCTCTTGGTTATTTCCCATATTTTTACATCATTTTTAATTATACTAGTAGATTCATTTATATTTAATGGTTTCAACATATTAAAAATATTACTTCCATCATAGCATGTTCCTATAAAATAACCATCTTTTGCAGTACATTGAGCTATATTTGTTAAAAATTCATTCAATATTATTTCATTTTCGAACATATAATGTAAAGCAAATTGTATAGAACTTATATTGAAACCAGTTTTTGCTATGCCATATTTATTATACACAGCTTTCCCTAAAGTCATCATATTTTTACTTCCTTCACCAAATAAAGCTTTAATTATTTGTATATTTTTTTCACTTGAAAATGCATCCCCATTTTTTATATTTTTATTACTATTACCATTTAAAAATATAGCTTTAGGAATTATATCATATTTTTTAGCATAATTTAAATATCTAGCACAAGCCCCATCTAATCTATTTTCAATATTATCTTTTGATAAATCTATACCTAATATAAAATCCAATTTAGCATTAATCCATTTTGGTAAATCACCACCTTTTCCAACTGCATAATCAATTAACGTATTACCTATCTTTGAAATACGATTAATTAATAATGATTTAATATATAAATTATGAAAATCACGCAAACATCTAGTTTCAGATACATTTGTAACTTTATTATAATATACATCATCATCATTTAAATTATCGGGAATATTAGCACCACTTTTTAACATATCTTCTGTAACTGGATTATGTATCGAACTCCAATTAGAGTTTGCAACATGATATGCATTTCCATAATTTTTAATTCCACTTCTTAATTCACTTGTTTTATCATATCTAACTCTTAAAGGTATCCATCTCCAAAGTTCTGGTTTAGTAATATCATATTTAAATTCAACAATAGTATTATCTTCTATTTCTTCATTTTCTATTGTATATATTTTTAAATTATTAGATTCATCATTATAACATAAAATATTACAAATACCAGCATTATTATCACTTGGATTTGTTGGATAAAATCTAGCAGGTTTATATGTATCATTTGAATCAATCATTATTTTATTTTTTATATCATCATTTAAAAGACTATTAAATGGATTAATATATCCATGTTTTTTTTCATCAAATCCAACATTTAAAATTAAAGTTAAATAATTTGTTACTTGATTTGATGTATTAAAATTTAATCCATCATTTGAAATATTTCCAACAAAATTATTACCATAATCATTTTTTTTAAATTTTACCAAAAAATCTATTGTATTATATTCTGGTGGCTTCCATTTAAATGACTCATTCCATGTAATTTTATAATTTGGTGCTATAAAACCAGTTTTATTATTACAAACACCAGTATTTGCTGGTGTAAAAATTAAACCATCCGTATTATATATATATAGTCCATCCTTAACATTATTTAAAATAGTTTTACATCCATTAAATATATTATTTCCATAAAATTTCTTTATTATAAATTTTATTGGTAATTCTTTTGATTTTGTTATAGAATAACATTTAATCGTTTTTATAACACTATTTAATATTGTTAATCTATAATTATTTGTTTCATCATTTTCATCTGATTTTTTCTTTGTAATTTTTTCACTAGGTGTATCTTGTTCAATGTCTTTTTTACTAATATCTTCATAATTATTTATTAAATTTATAAATGGAAATCCTGTAACATTTTTACCATTAATATAATATATATCAAATGCAGCATAATTATTTATATAATTATTATTTTTATCATGTAATATATGTTCACCATCTATAAGAGTATTAAACAATTCTTTCATTTCTGTATAACATCCTGTAAATTGTAAACTCATTGTTGTAGAAATTAAATATATTTTACCATTATTAGATATATACATTAATTTTCTAGTTCCATCTGCTTTATCAGTCACAGTATAATTATTCCTAATATTTGGTATTTTAGAATTTACTTCTGAGTATTCTAATAAATTTATTGTATGTAAAGTTGATGAAGATGGACCAATAAAATCTTTAACATTTATTTTATAACTTTCTACATAATCTTTATTTTTAATTAATTTTAAATAATCATTTAAAATAATATTTTGCTCACTTATGGAAATTGGATAATTTGTTTCTTGAAGACCAATTAAAATATATTTTATAGCTTTTTTTAAGTTTCCATATAGTAACTCATTATTTTCAAATTTTTTATTATTTGATATTAAAGCATTATTTAATTCTATTTCAATTTCGTAATTTTCTAAAGAATTAAATACATTTGAATCTTTTATATTAAATTCTGACATCATTTTACCTAAGTTAGTTTTCGAAGTTTTTACTATACTACAATGAATTAATAATGGTAATTCTGGATGAATATATTCATATCGCTTAATATACCTAAAAATTTTTTTTGTAGAATTCCATTTATCTTGCATATCTTGTATTGTTGCATTATTTCTAGTATAATTTTTTTCTACTTGATAGCTGATTCTAAAATTAAAATCATCAAAATCTAAAGGATATAATTTACTTCCATTGTTATTAAAATAATCTTTTTCAACAAAATTTAAATTATTTTCATCTAATATTCCAGATAAATTATCTAATTTACAATAACTTTGTATATTAGGTAATCCTAAAATTTCTGTTCTTATATTTGATAAATTATTATCATTTATAATTTTTAAAATATAATTTTCATTATTTAATTTAAATTCATTTGCTAATAAAGATTTTATTACATTATAAAAATCTACCTTATTTATATTTTTTATTTTTTTTGTACCAAATCGTACTTCAAATTCTGGATTTATATTTTCTGGATATTTATCATAACTTTTTATAAAATAATCTATATATTTTTTAAATGTTTCTGATAAATCATCTGATAAATTTTTATCTTTAGATTTTTCAATACTAGACTTTAACTTAGACATTAATATATATTAATGTTTATTATTTATTATTTTTAATAAAAAATAATAAATATCAATTTTATTAAATATATTAAATATATTAAAATAATTATATAATTAAATAAACTATTTATTGTAAATATTTAAGTATATCACTATATAATTCCTGTTTTTTTCGTTTTTTATTACTTGCATCATATATATTTATATTTAATTTTTCTGAAATACTAATTAATTCATCTAGTTTATAACTACTAAATGCTTTTAATGGTTTTTCTAAATTTTCAATGTAAAACATTTTATTAATTCTATCTTGTAATTCATATTCAGTTATTTTATCTAATATTTCTACTTTATTTATTTTATAATTATTATTTTCATTTTTTTCACCACAATCTAATTCTATTATTTTGTAATTTTTAATATTGATAGATTTATTATCTAAATCATAACTATAATATGTATAACTATTATTTTTAAATAATATTACGTTTAAATTATGTATTAAACACAAAGATTCAAATGTTTGTAATGTAATATATTTATTATTAATTAAATCATCTTCTACATTAAATTTTCTTATTTTAGCTGATTTCAATAAATTTTTATTTTTTCTTATTTTTTCTACTATTCCATATTTAAAATCTTTTTCTAACTTGAAACAATTTTCATATTCCAAATCTTTATCTTGTAAATTATTTAATAATTTATAAAAACACCAGAACAATTTATCTGTAAAATTATTATTTTTTTTTATAAGTGTTGGTTCATTATATTTACTATATTTTTTTGTATATTTAACATATATATTTTGTTTTTTTTCTACATTATTATTACTATTACTAGTATTATTAGTATTACTAATATTACTATTATTAATATTATTACTAATACTATCAATATTATATAACATATATTTTTCTATACTAGAAATATCAAATGTATTACTTAATTTATTTTGCAGAACATATTTCAACATTATATTTATTATTATTAATATCTTTATTATCTTTAAAATATTTATTTTCCAAATTTTCTTTCAATTTTTCATCTTTTTTTAAATCTTTTTCTTGAATATTTACATAATTTAAATAATCTTCTATTTTATCAATGATATAATTATCTATATATGTTAAATTAACAAAAATACCATTACTATTTTCATCTAATTTTATACTATTTTCTTTTAATATATTTGCTATAGCTATATGATGAATTTTATCCATAGATTCTATTTTTTTTCTAACTTTTTCTAAATAAACTGAAGAATATTTTTCTTTATTATTAAAATTTAATTCTTGTTCAATCATTATTAAAATAGTTATATATTTATACTTTAATTTATTTTAAATAAATTATTAAAAAATTATTAAAAAATTATTAAAAAATTATTAAAAAATTATTAAAAAATTATTAAAAATTATTTTCTCTTTTTTTAGATTTTCTCTTTTTTTTAGATTTTCCTCCATTAACGTTAATTTCAACTGTTTTGTTATCGGTGCCTGTTCTTATCTTTTGTTTTTCTCTAAATCTTTTTTCATATTCTATTGCTTCAAAATGACGTTTTTCAAATGATTTATAACCCTCTCCTTTCCCACCTGGTTCATAAATCTGATCACATTCTATTAATTCTCTCCTGATATCTTCACCAGCTAATAACTCATAATAGGGTTTTCTATAAAAATGTAAAGCCTCTAATTTAGCTGCAGTTTCCTGTGAACTTACTTCTAAGTTGCTTTATTGTAGTTTGCTTTGTTCATCTCCCATATATATATATATTAATTTTAACAAATATTCATTGTTCTTCATTATCTATATTTTGATGTATTTTTATTTTACTCTTATTAGTTTTACTAGAACTTTTTTTTGATAATGTTCTAGTTTTTTCATTGCTACCATCTAAAGTAGAATTATCTTGTAATTCATTTTTTAAAATTTCATAATTATTAATGTCAATTAATTCTCCAATTATTGAAATATAAGTATCATTTAATTCATAACGTTTTCCTAAAACACGAATATATACAATATCATCTTCTTTAACTTTTGAAAATAATTCATTTTTATAATGATGATCACGAGCAATAAATATTACAAACGGTCCATTATTACCATCTTTTACTTCATCTGAATAAATATATGCTTTTATACCTATATTTGTAATAGTTATTGCTTTACATTTTATTATCATTGATTCTGCTGGATTTGTAATTAAACATTCAAATGTTGCATCTAATACTATTTTATTTGAATATAATTCACCTGATGTATAAGAAAGTAATTTTATACTATTATTTTTAACAAAACCTTCATCTATACATTTTCCCTCATTTTGTTTTTTTAATTTAGTTTCAATTGTAAAAAACATATCACTATTTGCTTCATTAAAATCTAATAGAACTTTTTGTGTTAATAATGATTTTACATAAATATCATTTTCTTTAATAGATTTTTTTATAGTCTTACTTCGTGGCATACTCTATTATAAGTATATAATTTAATCTTTAATTATTTCAATTTAATATTAAATTATTTTTAAAATTAATATTAAATTACTTTTTTTTATCTCTTTTTTTTATATTTTAATGTTTTTTATACATCTTTTTTTATCTATTATCTATTATCTATTAACCATCATCTATTAACTATTGTTTTCTTGTTAGTTAGCCAAAAAATTGATTTGAGATTAGCACCGATTATCTATTAGCATTACTACAAACTACTTCTAACAAATAGCACATATGGTCTATGATATGGTCTCATCACACTCTGATGACTACTATGTTGCGTTCATTACATTTATAGCACGTACGATCAGCGAATGGCTTAGTTCAGCCGCATGTAAGGTGATTGATAATAATCTACGGGACCAAGACGCTATTGATATCGCATCCAAGATGATGGGCTTTAACTACTTGAAGAACGAACTCTTTGATATTCTAGAAGACGCTCATGAGGAAGACTACTATGCAGATTCTATCTGGTATATGGCTGGCGCGTGGAGCCATACCGATATTGAATACTGGCAAGCCAAATTGAATATCGATTTTATTGAAGACGATTATTCTAATATCACAGCTATTACACCATCTATGCTGCAAGAACTAATTCACGACCCATGTTGCTTAAAGGCTTTCGATGTTATTGGATTGGATTGGGTTAAGTTGAATTGAGTTGGTTTGATGTGGGTTGGGTTGATTATTGATTTGGTTATAGGGTTTCTAACGTTTGTATAGTTTTTTATTTATAATAAATTTTTTTTATAGACTTAATTAGTATATTCTATAACTTACACTTAAAGTTTATTGATATAAAGTTAAGAGAATGAGAATATATTATATAATAAAATTATACTAAATTATTTAATAATGATTCTACATTATCTAAAAACCATCGTTTATCATCTTTTTTTATTAAATTATAATATCTAAAAAATATTTCTTGTGCATAACAAAAAATACTTTGTTTAAATTTTTTAAATATTTCAATAATACTTTGATTAATATTTAATTGCTTAAATATTTTTTCACTATTACTTTTACCTGCCTGAGAACAACGAGCACCTTTATTTTTACTAGTTTTTACTTTGAATTCACTAACTATTTGTGTTTTAATTTTTTTATTAATTTCTGAAAATGAAAAAGGCTCAGATAATCTCTCAGAATCTATTTTTAAATTTTCAATTATTACATCAAAATCATTATAGTCTTCAAATTCACCTAATTGTAAATCATATTTTTCTTGTTTATTTTTTTTCACAATATATAAAGTATAATTTCTAAACTCACTTTTATTTGGTATAATAAAAGCTTTTAATTTATTATCACTCGTATTAATAAATCTCTCATTATAATAATCAAATAATAATTTTTCAAAATTATTTAAAGTATTTTCTTGTTCACCATTTAATAAATTATTTATTAATAGAATTCGTTCATTAAACATCAAATCGTCTAATATTATTTGAATTAATATTTGATCTAATATATTTTCTGAAATAATATTATTTTCTATAAAAGCTATTACTGCTTCACCTATTTGTAAATATTTATTATCTTTTGGTATTTTCTCTGCACTTTCAGCAAAATATTCATTTTTACATAATTTAAAATTTTTAACAATTGTTTCTAAAATGCCCTTAATAATCTTATTATTATCTTCAATATTTGACTCTTGACTCAAGTCTATTTTTTTGTCTTCTTTAAATTCATCAAATTCTTTGGGTATTTCAACACTAAAACTATCTATTTTTTCATAAGATGGATTCATTCTACTATATAAAGATGTATTTTTATCATCTATATCTTTTGGTTGAAATATATATAAATCGTCAATATTAATTAAATAACCAAGATTGTTATATTTATCACTAATAAATATATTACTATTTATTAAATCATCTAATGCATTATTTATTTGTAATAATGTAAAATTCTTTTTTAACATAATAAATTGAATTAATTCTTCTTTAGTATAAAAAAATTTTTCTTTATATAAATCTCTAATAACTTTTACTATATATTCATTATTTGTTTGTAAAAAATTATCATTATACGTATTCATATTAATAGTATATTCATCTGAATCATCTATATTTGGATTACATTTATAATTACATGATTCCATATAATCACATAATGCACTATGTGGTTGATCCCCTATCTCAAAATCTATTTCATTCATATTTGATAATAATAATTTTAATTTTTTATTTAAAATATTTTTATCTAATTTTTGTTGATCATAATTTAATATACAATCTACACTAGATTCTTTCATCATACGTGTTATTATACCAATTTGTTTAGCTTTTTCTTCTGCCTTTCTATATATAAATAGATCAGCTGATTCATAAGTATTTGATAAAAGTGTACAGTGCATAAATATTTGAACATTTCTTTTATTTAATGGTAAATCTTTATGACTACATGTTCTAACACCTCTTCCAATAATTTGTTCTATTCTATTTATATTATACCATGGTTCTAATATATGTATCTGTCTAATATATTTAAAATCAAGACCTTCACTTCCTGCCATTGATAATAAAATAACTTTTACATTTTCACCATTAATATTATCACTACTAGTAGATGCAGTAAAATCATATGCATTATCTGGTGATATATTTTTATTACCAGTAATCATAACATATTTTGCTCCTTTAAAGTTTCCATTATAATCAATAGCTTGTGATTTATTTTTATAACTATAAATATCTAATTCTTCTACAGGAGGTTCTTTAAATAATGATTTGTGTTGTCCATATCTTTTAAAACCTATAGATTCTAAAGATAAAGCCATTGGAATTAATCCTCCATCTATAAATTGTGAATAAATTATTATAGGTCCATTAGAATTATAAATATTATCTAAGATAGTTTTTATTTTAATACTATAATTACCTATATTTTCATAACTAAATATATTTTCCATATTACTATCTTTAAATTTATAATTAAATCTAGATTTTGGAACATTAGTTTCTTCATATGTCATAATATTATTAATACCATTTTTACCAACAAAGTCTTTTATATTAAAGCTTTTATTATATAAAGATTCACTGTTTATATCTTCATTCAATAAATCATTATTTACTAATTTATTTGGATAAACAATATTTAATGCTTCTAATGGCTTTTGTAATAATGTATATCCAAATGATTCCATATTATTAAATTTTTCTTCATCAAATTGTGATATAATTTTTTGAATTATCAAATTATAAACTTTTTCTTGGTACGAAGCAATATTATTAATATATAAATCAAACAATTCAATATTATTGGTTATTTGTTTACTATTTAATTGTATTTTTGGATATCTAATATTTAATATACTATTTTCAATCTTAAAATTAGTTGGAAGTATTCTATAAGGAAATATGAAAGGATTATCACCCTTTACATAGCTAATATAACCATTCATTTTTCTTCTCAAATATTCATATCCAACATTTTCTCCACTTTTATTAACAACAAAAGTTCCATCTTTATTAAAAACATCTTTTATATCAATTGGAGACCTTTTATCATTTAAATTCATTAAATTTAATAAAAAAATTATTTCTTTATAATTATTAAACATAGGTGTTGCTGATAGTAACAATAGTTTCATATTATTAACATTTTTAACTAGTTTTAATAATTCATTTGATACTAATTTATTATTAGAATCATTATTTTGTCTAATATTATGTATTTCATCTATTATTACTAATCTATCTTCAAAATAATTTTCCAATTTTTTTTTAATAATATTTTTTTTTTGTTTTTCATTTAGTGTATTACTTAAATTTACATTATTACTAATTTTAATTATTAAATTTGCAAATTCAATATATCCAACAAATAAATAATAATTGTTTATTATATTGTTTACTATTTTTATAACTTTATCTCTGGAAATATTTTGATTTAAAATATTTATTTCTTTTAAAATATTATTACCTGCACAATTATTTATACTCCATTCTCCGTCAACAAATCTAAGTTTTTTTTCATCAAATAATTGCAGTCTAAAATTATTTTGGACATTAGGAGAAGCAACTATTATTATTCTTTTATTTAATTCATTGTATTTTAAATAATTTCTCATTTCTTCTGCTACTGTTATTGCTGAACATGTTTTTCCTGTACCTAATCCATGATATAATAATAAACTATTATATGGTGTATAATATGATAAAAAATTCTTGACAAATAACTGATATGGTGCTAATTCAAAATCTTTATTACATAATTCATTGGCTTGTTTTTCAAAATCATCTTTAATATTAATATTTAATTTATTTTCATTAAACTCTTGTTTTTTTGATATTTTAATATTGAATTCAGGATCATCTAAATGAGGATACAAATACTCTAAATTAAAATACTTATTTTCTCTTAAATGATTTAAATTTAAAAGTTCAAATGAATTTAAATAATTTTTAGCATCTAATTTAGTATTTAAATTATTGACTTCATCCGTTAATATTTTTTTATCAATTTCTTTATTATTTATATTTTCTTTAAATAGATTCATTAATCTTAAATTATTTTTTTCTAATTTTTTATAATTTAAAGATTTTTCATCTTGTGATTTTTCATCTTGTGATTCTTCATCTTGTGATTCTTCATCTTGTGATTCTTCATCTTGTGATTCTTCATCTTGTGATTCTTCATC
>MDSZ01072991.1_pt1 | contig 15856 bp, 14 predicted proteins | sample 811201 | NCBI WGS metagenome assembly MDSZ01 (sample SAMN05326647, study PRJNA326480) | marine metagenome | isolation source: seawater | place: Indian Ocean: North | collected 2010
AAAATATAATTTCTTAGTGATTGGGTGCCAATCAAACCCAACACTATTTCTTACACCATCAGCAACAGTTATTAATTTTCCATTTTCATATTTATGAATTGCAGCAAATCTTGGATCTTTTTGTTGAGGCTCAAGACAGATATTGCATGGAACACCTACAGGAATGTACAAATTTCCATCAGGTCCAAAGTCTATATACTTAAGACCATGCCATGTTTCAGACGGAAGATCATTCATATAAATTTTCTTATATGGTAATTCATTTAAATTTGAATCTAACCAGTTATCTATATTTTCAATAATCCAGATTGTATCCATTTCAGCAAAATATAAGTCACCATCAAAATAAACAACCCCAGCAGGATTTTGTAAGTTATCTGCAACAATTCGCTTTTCAAACATCCCATCATTATCTTTATCTACTAAAGCAACAACTTCACTGCCTTTTTTTGAACCAACAATTATATGACCATTATCAGTTTCAGTGATTTGTCTTGGAGAATCAAGATTTTCAGCAATAACAGAAATTTCAAAATTTTCAGGAACATTGAGTTTTGATAATAAATCAGCATAAACTGAAAAAGTGAGAGATAAGCAAATAATTATTAATGTAATTTTTTTAATCATAAATTGTTATACCTTTTTAATTAACTATAATGGAGAGAATATATTATAAGACAAATTTATGGTGGATAGCTTAGCTCTTTCGATATTATTATTGGCTTTTTTTTCTTCAATAACTTTCAATGGTTTTTTTAGATCAATCGCGAAAGTTAATAATTTTTTAATAGATAGACCAGATAAAAGTAGAAAATTTCATTTTAGAGAAACACCTTTAACTGGAGGTTTAGGTATTTTTTTTGGCATTGTAGTTTCTGGTATGCTTATGACAGGCCTCACCGATGCAAATTACTCCTATGACTTTACAAATAATGGTTTTTTAGAAGATTCACAGATCGGTAACAGAGTCATATCAAAGAATTTTGAAGTTGAAAATAAAAATTATGAACTATCTATTAATAAAAATAATAATAATAAAATATCTGTTGAAATTAGTAGTGAGTCAAATGATCAACTTAAAAATACAGATAAAGTTGATATTGTCTCATTGTCTAAAAATAAATTTAAAGCAATACTGCCAAATGGTGATGAAAGGTTTTACATAATCGAATCTGGCAATGTAATAGAACTCTCACAGTCAAACGAACCAGTTAATATATTTTCTCCAACAAGCACAGATAAAATTAATCTAAATAATTTTTCAATTTCTCTATATATTTGTGCACTCTTCATAATGATTTTCATGATTTTTGATGATCATTTAAAAATTAAGCCCATCTACAGAATAATTTTTCAAATATCAGTGGTTATGCTTATGATTGCAATGAGTGGAGAGTACATTCAACAAGTTGGTAACCTAGTTGGGACAGGAGCAATTGAATTAGGAGTATTATCAATACCATTTACAATTTTCTGTATTGTTGGTCTTATGAATGCTTATAATATGATAGATGGATTAAATGGTGTATGTGCCTCTCTAGCTCTTATTCCTATAATGTATGTTGCGTTTTTGGGGAATTTTTCATATGGACTGCTTGTCCCGATTGGAGCAATCTTAGGTTTTCTAGCATACAATCTTGGATATTTAGGTAAAAAAAGAAGAGTTTTTCTTGGTGATAGTGGGTCAAATATGTTGGGGTTTGCCGTTGGATTTATTTGCATTGAATATAGTCAAAATATTAATCATGGTAGTTATATAAATCCTGCTACTGCTCTATGGTTAGTTGCTATACCTTTAATTGATTGTATTGCAGTAATGACTTCAAGATTACTAAATGGAGTCATGCCTTTCACAGCTGGGAGAGATCATCTTCATCATAGATTAGTAAGTGTTGGTATTAAACCAAAAAAGATTCTCTTAATAATGGTATTTATTTCTGCATTTCTCGCATTGATTGGTTTTCTGATTGAGCTTAACTTTCCTAAAAAAGAATATGTATCTTTTTATGCCTTCCTAGCATTATCTATTTTTTATTTCATTCTTAGCAAAGGGAGTATAAAAAATAGTGTTTAGTTTTTTTAAAAAAAAATATAAATCTGATAGCAAACCTTCATTTGAAATAGAATTGACAGCAGCAGTACTTGCTTATGAGATTGCTAGAATTGATGGGAATGTAAGTGAAGATGAGCTTGTCATACTAAAAGAAGAAATCAAAAAAATTTCATCTAAAGTTAATAAAGAAATTACAGAAATTCTAGATATCATAGAGACATACTCAAAAGACAGCATTTCATTTTATGAATTCGTTGAGGATATTAATAACAATTATTCTAAAGATGAAAAACTTTCTTTATTGAGTTACATGTGGAAAATTGCATATGCTGACGGTGTCATAGAAGTTGATGAAGAAAGACTAATAAGAAGACTTGCTGATCTAATAAAAATAAAAGATTTAGAAGTTCTTAAACTAAAAGATATAAATAAAAATTAATATTCGATAAAACTGGCATTATCAATCAAAAATTTTTCTGATCGCTCTCTTAAACAAGGCTTAGGATAATTTTTTGTTTCTTTATCATATATATCATTGCCAACAAATGTAAACATTTGTAAAAGTACAACACACTTTTCTAAATCAGATAATCTAATATCTTTGTTCAACTCAAGGCTTAGTTTTCTATAAGACTGAGCATCATCTTTCATTTTTAAATTTTTTCTTTTATCAAGAACCAAATAATTTAAATTTTCACCGCTTGAGTTGAAAGTTTCCCATTGAATATTGTTTGAAGATAATCCAGGTGATCCATTTTTTGCAAAATTTGTCCAAAATTTCATCATATTTTTGGAAAGATACCTTTTTGAAAAGGATGGAGGATAAAGTATATCTGAAAGAGGATATCCTCCAACAAGCTCATAATTACCTGTTAAAAGAGGAATTTCTGTTGCATGAGCTGCTCCAATAAGTCTTTTGAAGTCTGCAATTACAAATCTTCTATGATCATCCCAATCGAATCTATATGCATAAAGATCTTGAAGGCCAGCATCTGATAGACTTGATATTGGTTCATCTACACCTCTTATTTTCCAAGCTGAACTCCTATAGTAATTAAAGGCCTCAAATGACTCCTCATTTAATAACTTAACTTTTGGTATGTTCAAAACAGAACCAATGAAAGAATAATCTAAATCAACAAAATATCTAGCAGTTGCAAGCCAAAGTTTGACTTCATCACGGTTTGAACCTGCAATAAAAGGTACATTATTTACATATTCTTTTCTTGAGAGAGCATCTTTCAATCCAACTTCTGGAATTACTACTCCATCTGATGTTAAAAGTGGTAATTCTTGATATGTTTCTCTTTCAGCATATATCTTAAAAAAATCTTCTGTGCTTAAGTCTTTTAAGATTTTCCTAATTTTCTCTTTTGAGATTTTGTCCTGATTTTCAGAAATATTTTTGTTTTTAAGAATTTTATTTACAACATTCCAACTTGAATACTGAGATGTTGAGGAAAAAGATTCTTGTTTATATGCATCTTGAGTTGACAAAGAAGTTGTATATCCAGACATAGATATTGCTTTATGAAAAAGGCCTTTAGCTTTAGGTGATGATAATAATGATAATACATTATGACCTCCAGCTGATTCACCAAAAATTGTTATATTTTCAGAATCACCACCAAATTTAGTAATATTATGTTGAATCCATCTAAGTGCCATGATTATATCAAGTGTTCCAAAGTTTGAACTTTTATCTTCCCCTGTTTGGAGGTCTTGAATGGAAGGATGATAAAACCAACCAAATGGCCCAAGTCTATAGTTGATTCTGACAACTATAACATTATGTTTTTTAACCATTTTTGAAAAATCATATACATCCTTGAGACCTGACGTATTGCCTCCACCATGAATCCATAACATTACCGGGTAATTCTTATTAACAAAATTTATTGGAGTATGAATATCTAGATACAGACAGTCTTCACTGCCTACATAAGGACCTGATCCCCCAGGACCACCTAATGAGGAAGGCCTTTGAACGCAATAATTATGTTCCTTAGGTTTAATTATAGAATTATAATTAATAATTTCTTTTGGTGCTTTCCATCTAAGATCTTCGACTGGAGGCTGTGCATATGGAATATCCTGCCAATATAAAACCTTAGACTTTCTTTCAGCAACAATATAACCAGATGTAGTTTGAATTTCTAGCTCAGCAGCAGAAAGGTTTGATGGAAATAACAGTAATAACTGAAATAAAAAACCTATAAACATAAATAAAGGCTCCTTATAAAAGGAGCCTAAATAAGCAAAATTAACTACCGCTTGATGACGTAGTAGTAGTAGAACTTGTAGTAGTAGTTGTACTTGACGTCGTAGTTGTAGTAGGTGTAGTTGTAGTAGTCGTTGTACTCGGAGTAGTAGTAGTTGCAGGTGTGGTTGTAGTAGTCGTTGTACTCGGAGTAGTAGTAGTAGTTGTAGTTGTAGTTGTGGCCGGTGTTGGAGCCGGTGTAGGCGCTGGCGTAGGCGCTGGCGTCGGAGCCGGTGTTGGAGCCGGTGTAGGCGCTGGCGTAGGCGCTGGTGTAGGCGCTGGTGTTGGAGCCGGTGTAGGCGCTGGCGTAGGTGCTGGTGGCGGCACAGGTGTTGGTGCCGGTGCTGGTGCTTCAGCACCATCTCCATCATCACTTGCAGCTAATAAAGCAGCGGCCGCAGCAACTGCAGCAGCTATAGCTCCTGGTTCAAGACCAGTACCATCTTTTGTAGATTCTTCAGCTGAATCTGATTCTTCTTCATTCTCTTGCGCAATTAAATCAGTTGCAAAAAAGCCATAAAAGAAGCTAAAAATAGTACCCCATAAAACTTTAAATTTAGATTTTATAAATTTTGCCATTATATATTCCCCAAAGGATTCCTCAATTTTTTTAATTAAAACACAAAAAAGGTACTTATAGCAACTAAATTGTGTTTTTTATATATACATACTATGGTAAGTAAGTACATATTTTAAAAGTATAGAGGATTATATTTTAAATATTGACATTATGAAACATAAAATTTAGTTTTTTTTGGTCGGGATGGCCGGATTTGAACCGACGACCACTACACCCCCAGTGTAGTGCGCTACCAGACTGCGCTACATCCCGAAATAGTAAGTTACTTCAAAAATCCGTCCCAATTTTCGTTTATCTCAGTTAATGTGGAACCATAAAATGAATCTATTAATCTGTTTTGAATTAATAATTTTGCGCCACCATCACGTGTCATTGTTTTTAAGCCAAAGCTTGTAGATCTTTTGCTATTATTTTTTGAAAAAACATTATATGGAATCTTAAAATAAAACCCTTTATCAAAACTGCCCTCTCCAAAAACTTCAGCACTAACATTTGTCCTTGAGAAATATATTCCTGCTTGCCATCCTGATGGCATTTTTCTTGATAAATCTAGTGTATATCCTCTATCTTTTGCAAGATATTTACCATAACTCCATTTCGTTAATATATTTGATGATGGATGATAGTATGCAATATTTAAGTGGGAGGTGATAGTTTCATATTCTAGTAAATCAAATCTACCATCATAGTCTCTTTTTTTAACTAAATTAAGCTCATAACTTACTGCTAAATTACTTGTAAATGGCTTATATAGAATCTCAGTTGAAACACCCGCAAACATTTCTTCAAGATATCCAAAACTTACTCTGGTATAGACTTTTTTTCTTAATGGCCATATTCCATCAACAAACATATTTTTGATATATAAGTCATCAGATTCTTGTAAATAAAGTAGAATCTCTGTTCTTACTTCTTCCATGGCAGAAGTTGGCGTATGAGGTTTATCATTAAAATTATCAGTAAATCCTTGTCCAATAGACGAACTAATAGCAACGTTTCTATTTAATTGAATCTCGGTGTTAAGTTTTGCACCTAAACCAGTATATCCAAATCTTTGAGGTGAACCTAAGTGAATACGAAAATCTGGTTCTATATTATAGATAATAATAGGAAATGGTATGTTTGGTTTAAAATCATCCGATTTAAATCCTATTGGATCAGGATTAGTAATCTCTGATCTTTTTTTCAAAAGCACTTGTACAAGTTTTTCATTGTTAATATCGTTACTTCTGAAGGAAACATTATTAATTTCAATTCCCCTAGTTATTTGGCCTACGTCAATCTTTCTGAAAGTAAAATTGTTCTTTTTCGCTACTTCATTTGTAATAAATGCTGCCCTAGATGAATAAGTAATTGGATTTATGTGCTCCTCTGAATCAATCGTAAGACTAATATCATTTTCGCTGATTGTTGCAGTCTGCAAATATAATTTATTTGCATTCAGATTTTGCAAAAGATCATAATAAAATTCGTTTTTTTGATCCTGATTAAAATTATTGTCAACGATATCTGGTTTAAATTTATCTTTTTTTCTAATTGATTTTTTTGAGCTAAATCCAAATGAGATACTTAAATTTAGTGTGTCTCCTTTGATATATGATAAATCAATATTTCCAAATCTCTCAGTTTGATAGCTTAGTCCAAAGTTATAGTTTGATTTTTTATTTCTAATTTCAAAAGACTTTGACGATAAACCTTCTCCGCAGCAGGCAAAACTGTAATAATCAAAAGGATTATTTTCAATTTTGAAAACAAGATTTTTTATTTTTGGAATTTTTATTGAGAAGCCACTAAAAATAGTAGCATCTCCTCTAAACCATTTATCATATGAGGGATTTCCTCCTTGTTCATAATTTTCAGACACTGTTGGTCTCTCATTCAAACCTTCTGATATAAATGATAGGGGATCATTAATGATGTTAGTGTCTCCAACAAACTTTCCCCAACCAAGTCCTAAATTAAACTTAAAATTATTAAAGTCATATGAAGCTACTATATATTCTTTTGTAAAATTGCCAGTCCCAGCAAAATCATCTAGGCCAACTGCAACAGTTGGAAGATAAATAGATTCAGGGTCATAAGAAAATTTTACATTAAAGCCCTTATCCAAAAAAAGTCCAACAGCAGAGCCCCAATACAAATCGTCTGGCCTATAGTAAAAATAGCTAGCCTCCATCCAATTAAATGGCGTTGCAGTAATTGTGCCTAGTTTATAAAACTCGTTTTTGGTAAGTGTAAAAAAAATTGATTGTTCATCAAAAACTTCTGCTGAAGGTGTGTTTATTAATCCAACCTGTCCAAGAGAATTATAATTATCTGTTTTGGCCGGAATACATATTAAAAGAAGCATCAGCGTTATGCTGGAAAAATAATTACCCCAACATTTATTCATAACTGATTTTTAATTATTGATAGAATTCAATGACGCGATTGATAATGCCAAACTACTAAATATAGGTGCAGCAGTAGCATAAAAATTTAATCCAGTTGATTTACCAACATCCTTAGGAACAAAAATTAACGAGCCTGGATAAATTTCTGCTGTATCTGTTATGCCAAATAATGAGATCTTTTTTGATACAACTGATGATGATCCATCAGGACTTACGATAATTATTAGATCTGCATCAGCAGTTTTCGACAGTCCACCAGCACTATTTATATAATCGTTAACTTTTAAATTATCTTTAAAAATTATAGTTCCTGGATTTGTAACATCTCCAAAGACATATACATTGTTCTCCATTTTTGGTATGTGAAGTTTATCTTTATTATTAAGCAATAATCTACTTTTTGGATTATCCTCAAGCTTAACCATATCAAATTCAGAGACAACTCTTCCAGATGGCTCAGAAGCCTTTATCTCACTCAGTAAATAAGGAAGATTCATGTTAGATTGCGTCTGTTGTTGAGGATTTTGAACTATGTAAGTAATTATTGCTCTGTAAGTTTTATCCATGAAATCTTTTTCAAGTTCTTTGGCTTTGTCAGTCATGTAAACTGCCCCAAATGGGTATGCGTCTGAAGTATATCCACCTGCTCTTTTTAATAAATCATAAACGTCATCATTTCTGTAAATTGTATATTTACCAGGCCTCATTACCTCGCCAGTAATTTCAATATAGCCAAATTCCTGAACAGGCAAATATATAGAATCTAAGTGTTCTGCATCATATGAGATGAGATCATCCTCAAGCAAAACAAATGTTTTCGACTTACCTGCATCTTTTCTTATAAGAGTGTATTCATACTTTTCAACATTATTATTGACGCCACCGGCAAAAGTTACCAGATCAGCAAGTGTTTCTCCATCTTTTAACTCATATATGGCCTCATTATTAAATCCAGATCCAGCTCTTAATAATTTTTTAGCAGGAGGTATGTATACAGAGTCACCGGATTGAAGTGCTTCAAGTTCTGATAAATCTCCTAAAATTAGAGAATTATAGAGATCTACGTTTTTTATTATTTTTCCAGATCTTCTTATCTGAACATCTCTTAGTGAACCATTTTCTTTTATTCCGCCAGCCATATTTAATATCTGCAGAACATTCGAGTTACCACTTAATGTATATATGCCTGGAAATTCAACACTACCCGTTATCAATATGTTGATATCTCTAACTTTTTCTAAATAAACAGATACATTCTGTCCAATAAACGAACTTTCGTATTTATCATTTATAAGTCTAACAGCTTGTTCAAAATTTAATCCAGCAACCATCACAGATCCTATTTCTTCAAGTAATAAAGACCCATCTCTTCTTACTTCAGATGAGTAAGTGTCGCTCTCTGAACCAGAAAATAATTGTATTTCGAAAATATCTCCATAATCGACAATATAATTATTTCCAAAATTCGGCTCATTTACAGGCATAAAAGATGATTGCATGGTTCTGAATAAATTTATTCCATATCTTTCAGACTTATCTTCTTTTTTTCGTTGAAATTCCTCCCAATTTCGGACTACATCAAGTTTTAGTAGTTCGCTTGAGGGCCTAGATTTTAGGCTTTCTTTATCCTCTTCTTTGGCTTTTTTTGACTCTTTTAAAATATCATCTCTAATTGCTTCTGGAAGGCTTTCAAGATAATCTTTGTCAAATTCTGTGCTATCAAATTGTTGAGAGCTAATACATAAACTAAAAACGGTAATAAATATATATTTTATTTGTTTCAGGTGCTTCATTTTTCCTCACATATATTTAAGTACGTCTAGTTTAAAATATTTTTAACCTCGCTTGAAGAATTAAATGTGATCTTTTTAAATGAGGGAATTTCATATTCTTTCATTGTAATGGGATTTCTGCCAAATCTTTTTGGTGTAACTTTTGGCTTGAATGTCCCAAATCTTGCAATCTTTACTTTAACATCTGGAAGATGACTCTTAATTATTTCCAGAAATGAATTTATAAATAATAAACTATCTTTATTACTGATATTAAGTTCGTCTGAAATCTTTTTTGAAAGGTGTTTTTTTGTTATGTTCATCTTAGAGGCCTGGTATTTGGATATCACCAATATTAATACAGTTATTTATAACATCTTTCATAAGTATATCTACATCTCCATCTGTAAGTGTTTTTTCATCTGATTGAAAAACAAATCTAAAGCCTATTTTTATTTTATCTGTTTCTGAATTTTCATAAAAATCAAATACAAATAAATCTTTTAAAATTTCAGATTTAAACTGAAACAAATACTCTTGCAAAGGTTTTATTAAGCTTTTATTTTTAAGAGAGAATGAGAGATCTCTTATAATCTGAGGATAATCCGAAACCTTTAAAAAATTAAAATCTTTATCATCTGCTTGTTCAATTGAAGAAAAGTTTTTCATAGGTAAATCAGCAATGTTGCTTAGGTCAAATTCTGTATAAAAAATTTTACTTTTTAATTTAGATTTAACATCTTGTCTGAGGATTTCCTGTGAGTTTATTTTAATTTCATCACTTAAATCTTTAAAAACGTTCTCAAAATAACTTTTATCTATTTTTTTTGAAAACTCTTTATAGTTTTTATTTAGTCTACCAGACGCAATAAGACAGATTTTTTTTTCAATATGAACTAAATTATTTTTAAGGCTATAAACATTAGAAATTTCAAAAAGTTTAATTGAATCTTTCTGACGTTTTTCGTTGTATAACAAATTTTCTATCAATGACTCTTTAATACTTATTCTTAAGTATTTTTTATTAACATCTAATGGATTATCTAACAAAATTGAATGATTGTTGAATGCACTTACAAATGGAAAATTAATTACTTCATTGAAACCTTTTGTCGCAAGATAACTTCTTAAGATATTTTCAACTTTTACAGATTTTTTGACCGTATGATTAATTTGCAAGGTATTTCTTGGAAAATTATCATATCCAACTACTCTTGCTATTTCTTCAGCTATGTCATTCAAATGAAAAATATCATGTCTATGGCTGGGAACTTTTATTTTTGTATCAACCTCAAAGCCTAGACTATTTAAAATATTTTTTTGCACATCACTTGATAAGCTTAATCCTAGAATATTATTTACCTTATCTGCATCAAATGGTATCTCAGATATTGATAATTGATTTTCTTCATGCTTCGAAACTGCAACAGATTTGATTTCACAATGCTGATTCACTAATTCTATAAACCTGTAAATGACATGTTCATGACAATCTGGATCAACTCCTCGCTCAAATTTATGAGACGCATCAGAAACAAGATCATATTTTAAGGATTTTCCAATAATAGCTTTAGGTTCAAAATATGCACATTCAAGAAGTACTTTTTTAGTTGCATCTGAACAACATGTTGAGTCTCCACCAACAACGCCAGCAAGGTTAATAACTTCATCATTCATTTCGAAAACATGATTTGATCCTTTCAAATCAATCTTTTTGCCTAAAAGTGTTTTAAATTCTCTTGAAGATTTTACTTCTTTGAAGACGATCTTATTATTAATTTTCTCATAATCATATACATGAGTCGGTTGACCAGTTTCATAAGATAAGTAATTTGAAATATCTGTAAAAAAATTATTTTTATTGATCGATAAATCATTAAAATAATCCTCAAGATATGGTTGATAAGAAGAAGGAAGCTTTTCAACTTCTAACATTACAAAGCTTATCTTTGGACACACTGAAGTTGATAAATTTAAAAAATCTAATTTAAACTTTTCAATTTCTTCTGAATATATTTTTTCATGAACTTGAGTTTCATAGAACGCTCTTAAATCACGTAAAATGCCATTTAAAGAAAAACAATCTCCTCTATTTGGTGTGAGTTCAAATTTAAATATTTCATTTTCAATTTCGTGTTCGTGGCCTAATTGAAGAAGCTTATCAGAAAGCTCAACAATGCTAATATCATTTTTTATTCTTTTAAGAAGATTTGAAGCTGGGATTTTCATTTAAATTGGCTCAAAAAATCTAAATTTGATTTATAAAAGTCCCTTATATCATCGACTCCATACTTCAACATTGCAATTCTCTCAATGCCAAGACCAAAAGCTAATCCATTAAATTTTGTAGAATCAATGCCGCAGTTATCTAAAACAATTGGATTCACTATTCCACAACCTAAAATTTCTAGCCATTTATTATTCTTAGACAAAATGTCAACTTCTGCTGAGGGCTCTGTAAATGGGAAATAAGATGGTCTAAAGCGAATTTTTGTATTTGGACCATATAAAAAACCAATTATTTCATATATTAAATCCTTCAGATTTGTAAAGTCTACATTTTTGTCTACAACTATTCCTTCAATTTGATGGAACATTGGGAGATGAGTAGAATCGTCATCTTTCCTATAAACTTTTCCAGCTGAAACAACTGCAATTGGAGCACCCTCTTTTAACATTGATCTTGCTTGAACAGGTGAAGTATGAGTTCTTAATAAGTAATCCTGATTATTTACATAAAAAGTATCATGCATTTGTCTAGCTGGATGATCCTCTTTTATATTAAGTAAATCAAAGTTAAATTTCTCTTCTTCAACTTCAGGCCCATCAATATTTTCAAAGCCCTTATCTTGCAAAAAACTTACAATCAGATCTTTTAAGAAATTAATCGGGTGAAGGGATCCAAATTCATGATTTAGAATTGGTTCACTGAAATCATCAGAGAATTTCATTTTTCAAAAATTAGCTTTTCGAGTTTGAAGCTTTAACAATTTTTTTAAATGTGGAACTATCATTTATTGCAATCTCAGAAAGTATTTTTCTATTTAGTACAATATTATTTGATGATAAAGAGTTCATTAGTTTTGAGTATGAGATATCTAATTTTCTTGCAGCTGCACTTATTCTAGCTATCCAAAGTGATCTAAAATTTCTTTTTTTAATTTTTCTGTCTCTGAATGCATACTGTAAAGATTTTATATTTGATTGTTTTGCTGTTTTATACAACCTGCTTCTGGCCCCATAATGACCTTTAGTCTGTCTTAGGACTTTCTTGTGTTTAGCTTTTGCTGTTAATGATTTAGTTACTCTTGCCATGATTATTTTATAAGTTTTGATGCCATTTGATACACGGTACCTTTAAGTTTATTCAATCCACGATTATGTCTTTTTCTTTTAGTTGATTGCTTTGTGAGGATATGATTCCTATTTGCGCTCCTACTTTTAATAGAACTTCCAGTTTTTTTAAAACGTTTTGATGCTCCTGAATGTGTTTTTTGTTTATATGCCATATTTCTGCACTTTGATAAATTACTTCTTTTTTAAAGGAGACAAAATCATCAACAGCTGTCTACCTTCAAGAGAAGGCTCTTGATCTAGTTGAGCAATGTCTTTAAGCTCTTCTTTTAAATTATTCAACAATTCTAATCCTCTATCGCTGTTAAGTATTTCTCTTCCTCTAAATCGGACGCTTATTTTAGTCTTATCTCCGCCAAGAATAAAGCTTTTGATTTTTTTTAGCTTTATATTATAGTCACCTACATCTGTAGAGGGTCTAAATTTTATTTCTTTAACTGTGGTTTTTTTTACTTTTGATTTTGATGAGGAAGTTTTTTTCTTCTTTTCAAATACGTGTTTCCCGTAATCAAGAAGTTTGCAGACAACCGGGCTGGATTCTAATGAGGAAACTTGTACAAGGTCTAAATTCTTTTCTTTGGCTTCATCTAAAGCTTTTTCAATTGCAACTAAACCTTTTTTTTCTCCAAAAGAATCAATCAACATAACTTTTGATGCATTAATATTGTTGTTTATCGGTAGTGATTTCTTTTTCAAAATAGCGGAAATTTGGAATCAAGATTTTTATGCATTAAATCATCAAGACATTAAGCATGTTTAATAAAATTTAATGTGAGACTTCATTGCTGATGATTTTAAACTAAAATTTATATTACGCAAATTTTTTTTGTAAATTATTAAGGCTGTAAATAATATTTTACCCATAAATTTTTATTCTGCTCATAGACAGTCCTCTTATTTAGTCTTTTGTTATTGCCATGCCAAAATTCGAAATAAAATGGTCTAAATGAAAATCCTCCCCAATAAAAAGGCCTTTCTGTATCACTTGAAAAGTTTTTAAGAGTTTCATCATAATTTTTTATAACTTCTTCATAAGAACTTATTTTTTTAGATTGAGTGGAGCTTATAGCCAGAGCATTTTTTTCAACCGATCTATTGTTAAAATGCATATCGGAAAATTTTTTGTCTGTTTTATAAATCTTTGCCTTGATTCGAACTTGAGTATAGGTTGAATTCCAAAAAAAAGTTGAAGTGATTTGGTCATGTAATTTAAAACTTAACGCTTTAGGTGAATCATAGTTTGAGAAAAATATCCATTCTTCATTTTTTATATATTTTAAATTTACAAAACGTGATTGAACTTCGTTTATCTTAGGGTCATATGAGCTTATACATACAGCTTCTATATGCTCTTGACCTTTATTAAGAGCTTTTTGATATAGATTTCTAAATTCTACATAAGGCTCAGACTCATTATTTTCAATGAAATTTATCATTACAACTTCTTAATATTTTTAGTTGTTTTTCTTTCAATATCATCTTCAATTGTCATATCACCATATTGTATTTCGATTATGTGACAGGGTGAATCAGTTTCATTAACAATTTGATGCCAGTTATTATTTTTAACATGAAAGGTTTCATTTTTGAGCAGTATCGTTTCTTCTGGTAATTTGTTTTGAGTTTGTGAATGATTTACTTTACAACTGCCTTTGCTGACAAACCAAAACTCATTTCTATGTTTATGTCTTTGGTAGCTTAAATTTCTCCCAGATTCTATTATTAATTCTTTTACTTTGATATTTTTATCTTTAAACAATGTATAAAATTTTCCCCAAGTCCTATTCTCACTGTTATTGATAAAATCCTTGATCAGCCAACTGGATGAATTAACTTTTTTATTTCCTCCAACACCATATCTAAATTCAATTCCTGCTATACTTTTTTCAGGTATATTATCCTTAAGTCTATCACCGCCATTACAAAAAATAATCTTATCATTTGGATAATCATTTTTTATTTTTATTAGTGCATTTGAACAACTGCCTACATCGTCATCCTCAAAATCAATAACTTCATCAACCATAATAAGGTTTTCAATAACATTTTTTCTATCATTGAAAGACATGAACGGTTTTCCTTTTTTGTTAATTAGCCACGCATCACTGTTTAAAGCTACAATTAGAGTGTCGCCTAGTTTTTTTGCTTCAGTAAAGTATGAGATATGCCCACTATGTATTGGATCAAACCCCCCACTTACAACAACCACAGTCATGAATTTTTTATACCCTAAACATTAAAATATTTTAAAACTGAAAAATGTATTTTTGAGACATGATCATCATCATCAGGTGAATATTCTCTTATTCCTTGAGAAAAATATGCAAAGCCTTTTGCTTGATGTTCACCATTTTTAATTGCTACAAAAACAACTTCATTGAATATATCTATAAACTCACTTTTGAATTTAACACGTGAATCTTTTTTAATTTCGTTTGGATACGTCAAAACAACAAATAACTCTTTTCCTCTATTATCAATTTCTCCAAATAATCTTGTATTATCATCAAACTTAATATTTTCTAAGATTAATGCCGCCCTATCTGCCTCATTTTTGTTTTCAAAGCTTATTAAAAAATCTCTTGTCATTCTTGGATCAACGGACTTAGGTTTTATGCCTAACTTTTCCAAAAATGATCTGTGATCTTTCAATCTATAGTAGAATTTTAAGTAATCAAAAGGTTGCTGGGAGAGTCCAGTTGCTATAATTGATTCAGTGTTAGGAATTTTCAGGATGTCTTCTAAAATTGAATCGTATATGTATAGCATCTCTAAAAAAGGATCCTCATTGCTCTCAATGTACCATTCTGGGTTCTGCAAATTATTTGACTCTATATAAGGAGAATTAAAGTAGTAATGATGTTGAATGTGAGCTCCCGCATTTAAAAATAATGTTGAAAAATTAGGTTGATTTTTTCTAAATAATGTCATGTGAATCTCATGAAGAAACTTGTCTAAAAAAAGTGCTTTTCTCCATGGTTTTTTAATTGCTCTAAAAGCATATGAGATCATACTTAACATTCTTTTTGGACTCACTAAAAGAAGAAAGGCTAATCCAAGTTTTATCATGGACGATGCAGTGATTTTTGATGAAGAATTATCATTGACTGCTTGAGAAACAGCTTCATATATACTTCTACTTAAAAAGCTTCCATCTGTCTTTGTTCTTGTCCATGGATCAGGTATAAAGTATGCAGGCCTAATCAAGTTATTTGATGCATTCATTGGGCTTATTGCTCCAACTTTAAATCCAGCATTTTCGACTTTTTCAAAAAATTGCTGCTTATCTGAGTTTACAAAATCTCCTAATCTGAAAATTTTATGATCTTTATATCCCAAACCAGTGTGAACAGAGGGCCATTGAATCCATGGCTCTAAATTTTCATATTCTGATTCTGATTTCGTAATTATAAATTTTTCATTAAATATTCTAGAAAACGCAGG
>MDSZ01183205.1_pt1 | contig 15852 bp, 13 predicted proteins | sample 811201 | NCBI WGS metagenome assembly MDSZ01 (sample SAMN05326647, study PRJNA326480) | marine metagenome | isolation source: seawater | place: Indian Ocean: North | collected 2010
TCTTCCGCGCGGTGAACGACTTCTAAGACAGACGGGGCGACCGCCTCGCCACACCCCGATCGCACAGGCGATCATCGTCACCACCATCAGCGCAAAGCCGGACCGAGCCACCATGACCCTGCCCGCAGACCACCCCCCGGTCAAAGCCCCAAAAATCGGGGTCATTCTGATGAACCTCGGCACACCGGATGCGCCCGACGCCCCTAGCCTGAAGCGCTATCTCGCGCAGTTCCTCTCTGACCAGCGGGTCATCGACTACCCAGCCTGGCTTTGGCAGCCGCTGCTGCGCGGGATCATCCTCAACACCCGCCCCCGGAAGTCGGCGGCGCTCTACGCCAAAATCTGGGATTACGAGCGTGGCGACAGCCCGCTGCGCCTAATTCTCGGGGATCAGGTCGAGGCCATGCAGGCCCGCATCGACCCCGAGGCCGAGCACGTGATTTTCCGCGCGGGCATGCGCTATGGCTCACCCAGTACCACTGACGTTCTTCAGGAGCTGCAGGATCTGGGCTGCCAGCAAATCGTGATGGCGGCGATCTATCCGCACTATGCCGGCGCGACCACGGCAACGGGCTACGATGAGGGCTTCGCTTTTCTGCAGAAGGCCAACTGGCAGCCCGCCGTGCGGACCATGCCCGGCTACTGCGACCACCCTGCCTATATCCACGCGCTGGCACAGTCTGTGGAACGTCATCTCGGGACGCTGGACTGGACCCCGGACGTGATCATCACCTCCTATCATGGCGTGCCGCAGCGCTATCTGACCGGCAAAGGCGACCCGTATCACTGCCAGTGCTACAAAACCACGCGGCTGCTGGGCGAAGCTCTGCCCGTCATCGCCAACAAGTTCAAAGTCACCTTCCAGTCCCGCTTTGGTCCCGAGAAATGGCTCCAGCCCTATACTGACGAAACCATCGACGCGCTGGGCGCGGAGGGCAAGAAGATCGCCGTGCTCACGCCCGGGTTCTCGGCTGACTGTCTGGAGACACTCGACGAGATCGGCAACGAAGCCAAAGAGGACTTCACCGAGGCGGGCGGGACGCACTTCGCCTATATCCCCTGCCTGAACACTGAGCCTGCGCACCTCGATATGCTGGAAAGCCTGATCCGGCGCGAGCTCTCGGGCTGGTTCCCGTTGCATGAGGGCGCGGAAATGCGCATATCTGCGGGATGAATGCGCGCGGCTCCTTCCTGACCAAATACGCCCTGTTCCTGTTCCGCCGTGAACTGAGCATCCTCAGCCTTTTCCTGATGCAGGGGCGCCGGCGGCGCATCTTCCTCGGCTCCTACTGGCGGGCCTCGTTTTTCCCGGGCCTGCTGGGCCTGTACTTCGTCGCCGTGCGGCTTAGTGGTCTGGGGCTGGGGGCCGCGCTGAGCGCCATCGCCCTGTTCTGCGCAGGCGCGCTGGCGACTGAAATTCTGCTCTACCAGCAAAACCGCATGACCTGGCCGGTGTTCCAGCGGATCATCGACCAGGAGAAGTTCCGCCGCGCCGTCCGCGATCACCTCGGCTTTGAGGACTATCCGGGCCGGGATCAATGGCAAACGGTAGAAGCGCAGGCGCCCGAGCAAATCCGGAGCCTGATCCTAAAAAGCCTGCAGCAGACCCGGCAGAACCCACCCACCTGGCGCAGCTACCTGACCCAAGCGCCAGAGGTCAAAGCCGGTGGTGCCATGGTGCTGTTCACCGGGTTGATGCTGATGGGGCCGGTAGGCACGTCGTTGATCACCGTACCGGTGCTGTCGTTTTTCCTCGGCGTGACGCTACGCCGGGTCAAGCAAGGTCTGGACAGCGCGCTGGTCTGGCCCTTCGTCGAATCGCTGATTGACTGGACCATGGTCAACGCTCTGGGCAGCGGGGGTCGCTACGAGCGCGCCGAGTTCAACTAACGCCGCGCCTGCTGCGTGACCCCACAAAGGAAAAAGGCCGATCCAGACCCTGGTGATGGAGTCCAGCAGCGGCCTCTTCCGTTGGATCGATAGCCTTGGCAGGTGATCTTGGCCTGCATGCCGAAGGCCGGCCCGCTGGTGTAACTGAAGCCGCGGTTCAGATGGCGTTGCCCAGCTCTTCCCGGTCTTGAAGGCGGCGGCTATCACCCCGCTCCCAGATGAAGGCCAGCGGGCCGTCGTACCAGCCCGGCACCTGCGCGTAGAGATGCTCGCGCTCGGTGGTCCAGATTGGCTTGCAATGGGTGCCACCCGGATAGGTCCAGCAGATTTGATCCTCTTCGATCTGCCATAGCCCGGCGTTGGCGGTGTGATCCTGCGACCAGCTGTTGAGCGTCTGGCCGTTGCTGAAGTGATACTCCTCCTCCTCTCCGCGCGGATGGATGAAGATCAGCGTGTTGTCGGAGACCATTTCACGGATTTCCGCGCCCGAGAGCTTGCGGATCAGGAAATGGCGCTTGCCCCCGTATTCGACCGACAGCCGGGTTTCCTCCGGCTGGCTCAGCCCGGTCGCCTGGGCTGCCACCCCGGCCACCAGCAGCAACAGCGCCGGCAAGACCAGACTAGCGGTCAGCGCACGACCGCCCTTCCGTAGCAGCTGAAATGGAAGAAGCGGCAAGAACGGCAGGAAGCGTCGGTTCGAGAATATGGCGTGGTTCATGGTGATCAGGCTCGACTATTCAAACGTGAAAATCTGTGGAGCGCCGCGGTCATCGACAGCCCGGTCGGAGGTGTTCGGATCCTCGGTCGGGACGATGTCGGGTTGGATCGGGTTGAGCGGGCGGCGTTCTTCGCTGTCCTGACTCTGGGTCACCAGCCAGACGACCTTGCGGTTGGACAGCCCCAGCGGGTCACCGACTTCGAATCGCGCGGGCATCAGCGGCTTGTCCGGCCCGATAGGAATGGCGAAGAGGTCGCTGCGCTCGGTATTCCAGATCCGGCGGCAGAAGGGTCCGTTGTAGGTCCAGCAGATGCGATCCTCGATGATCTGCCACGCCCCTGCGACCACGACCGTCGAATTCTGGTTCCAGCGGAAAACGTAGCCGTCGAAGGTATGGTACTCCCACTGCGTGGTGCCGTCTTCGCGGTAGTAGACCCACGTCACGCCGGGATAGAGCAACTGCATCTGATCGCGGGTCAGCGCATCCCCGCGCAAGTCGTAGTCCTGCCCCTCGTAGGTCACGAAATCCGGCAGCGAGTAGAAACCCTCGGCCACCGTCTCCTGCTGCCCACTGGCCGCATTGATGCTGTCGTCAACGGCCCCCGCCGGGCTCGACGCCATCGCGAGCGCCGTGGCTGCCACCAGCAGCGTCACGCCACTTAGCCAAATGTCGCGGAGGGCAGTCTTCACAGGTGGGATTGGCAAAGCGGCGGTCTTCCGTCCAGAGGGCTGAGAACCAGAGAGGAACCCGTGGGCACCGCCGCTGGCAGGTGTCTTATTGCCCTGTGTTTACGGCAAGAGCGCGGCGAATTCACCCCACCAAATTTTCGCAATTTCGTGAGATTGAGATTTTCCCGCCGCCGGGCTAGCCTCAGGTCAATCAACACAAGCAGGCGCCGGGTTCCGGTCGGCGCTGCGCAAGGAGTGCCGTTCATGCCGCTGATCAACAGTCTGTCTCAGAATCTCGATGACATCAAAGCCTGGCGCCACGATATCCATGCCCACCCTGAGCTGCAGTACGACGTGCACCGCACCGCCGGCCTCGTCGCCGATAAGCTGCGTGAATTCGGCTGCGATGAGGTGGTGACGGGCATCGGTCAGACCGGGGTGGTCGGCGTCATTCGCGGCGAGAAGAGCGAAAGCGGCAAGGTCATCGGCCTGCGCTCGGACATGGACGCGCTGCCGATTCAGGAAGCCCGCGACATCCCACATAAATCCACCGTGCCCGGGAAAATGCACGCCTGCGGTCACGACGGTCACACCGCCATGCTGCTAGGCGCGGCCCAGCATCTAGCCGCCAACCGTAACTTCGACGGCACTGTGATCGTCATCTTCCAGCCCGCCGAAGAAGGCGGCGCGGGCGGCAAGGCCATGGTCGATGATGGCATGATGGAGCGCTTCGGCATTCAGGAAGTCTACGGCATGCACAACGTTCCGGGCCTGCCCGTGGGCAGCTTTGCCAGCAACGTTGGGCCGCTGATGGCCGCCGCCGATCACATCGAAATTCGGGTCGAGGGCAAGGGCGCCCACGCCGCCCTGCCCCACGACGGCGTCGACACCATTGTCGTCGCCACGGCGCTGGTGCAGGCACTGCAGTCGATCGTTTCCCGCAACCTCGATCCCATTGATCAGGCCGTGGTCTCGATCACCCAGATCCACGCCGGCGATGCCTTCAACGTCATCCCGCCTGTGGCCGAGCTGGCCGGAACTGTGCGCACCTTCATGCCCGAGACCCGCGATATGGTGGAGCGCCGGATCGAGGAGATTTGCGCCGGGGTCGCCGCCGCCTACGGGGCGACCATCACCCCGGCCTACCACCGGAACTATCCGGCGACGGTCAACCACCCGGCAGAGACCGACTTCGCGCTCGACGTCGCCGCCGGGGTCGTTGGGGAGAAGTCCGTTGATCGAAATATGGCCGCGATGATGGGCGGGGAAGATTTCTCGTTCATGCTGCTCGAACGGCCGGGCAACTTCATCTTTGTGGGCAACGGCGACACCGCAGGGCTGCACCACCCGGACTATGACTTCAACGACGACTGCATCCCCTACGGCTGCTCGTACTGGATCAGCCTCGCTGAGACCGCGATGCCGCTGACTGCCTAAGCCGCCCGCCTGTGGCTTCACCGGAAGCGCAAGCCAGCCTGACGAGCGGCCGTAGTCGCAGTCGCAGGCAGAAAGGCGCGCTGCACCCCTTCCGCTTCAGCGAACAGGACCTGGTCGCCCACGTCTCCGGCGCCCTGCTCTGGCCCGGTGCCAAAGCGCTCGTGGTCAGCGATCTGCATCTGGAAAAGGGCGCGGCCTTCGCCCGCAGTGGCACCTTCTTGCCGCCCTACGACAGCCTCGAAACCCTCGACCAGCTCGACGCACTGGTCGCACAGACCCGGCCCGAGGTCGTGATTTCGCTGGGGGACTCCTTCCACAACCCGCAGGTGATCGGGACGCTGGGCCCGGACCTGCTGGCGCGGATCCAGCACCTGACCGGTTCGGTGCAGCGCTTTGTGTGGGTCACGGGCAACCACGACCCCGATATTCCGGCAGCACTGGGTGGCGAGGTGCGGCAGGACCTGGCGCTGCAAGGACTGCACTTCCGGCACGAAGCCTCGCCGCTGTTCCCCAAGCCTGGAGAAATCTCCGGTCACTGGCACCCCAAGGCCAGCATCGCCTCGGGCGCCAAAAGGGTCATCACCCGCGCCTGCTTCATCCATGACGAACGGCGGCTGATCCTGCCCGCTTTCGGCACCTTCACCGGCGGGCTCAACGTTCGGCATCCGTCGATTATGAGCCTGTTTGAGGCAGAATCTGCGCCTGCAGGGACTGGTCTTACCAACTGCACAATCTATCTCTTGGGCAAGCAGCAAATCGCGTCGGTGCGGGGGGGCGATCTCCTGGTCTGAGCGGTCTGCACGACACCAACAGCCACAGATTTGCCGTGACCCGAGACGAAAATCCTACGCCATCTTCCCATGCGGAAGCCGCTCCGACCGACAGCGCCGCCGACCCACGTCCTTCGCTGGTGTGGTTCCGCCACGACTTGCGGCTGGGGGATAACCCGGCGCTCTGGGCGGCGGTTAACCGCGGTGCACCAGTAGTATGCCTCTACGTGCTCGACGATGAAACCCCCGGCGACTGGGCGCACGGCAGCGCCTCGCGCTGGTGGCTGCACCATGGCCTGTGCGCGCTGGCCAATGATCTGCAGCGACTGAACGGGCAGCGGCTGATCCTGCGTCGGGGCCGCGGCGAGCAGGCGGTCGCCGCGCTGGCCGAGGAAATCGACGCCGGCAGCGTGTTCTGGAACCGGTCATACGCACCCTTTGATCACGAGCCTGATTCCCGGCTGAAAACCCAGCTGCGGGAGGCGGGGCGCGACGCGCGTTCCTTCAACGGTAATCTGATCTCCGAGCCTGCGCATCTGCGCAACAAATCCGGCGGCGTGTTCAAGGTCTTCACGCCATTCTACCGCACCATGAGCGCGCAGGAGGTGAGCGAACCCCTGCCCGCGCCTGCGGCCGGTGCCCTGCCTGCACTCGACGCGACACTGAGCGCGCGTCTGCACAGCCTGTCGCTCGAACAGCTCGATCTGCTGCCAACGGCGCCAGACTGGTCTGGGGGGCTGCAAGCGACCTGGACCCCCGGTGAAGCGGGCGCCATCGCACGCTTTACGGCCTTTGCCGAGGGCGGCGGCATGGCCGACTATGACGAAGGCCGCAACCGGCCCGACCTCGACGCCTGCTCACGGCTGAGCCCGTTTCTGAAGTTCGGGCATATTTCGCCGCGGCAGGTCTGGCACTGGACGCTGGCTCGGATCGGAGCCGACGCGTCGATCAAAGAACCGGCCTGGACCTTCCTGCGGGAAATCGGCTGGCGGGAGTTTTCCTACTACCTGCTTTTCCACTTCCCCACCCTGCTGAACCGCAACTGGCGCCCGGCCTTCGATGGCTTCCCATGGCGCGAGGACCCGGATGGCCTGCGGGCGTGGTCGCGGGGGCAGACGGGCTACCCCATGGTCGACGCAGGCATGCGCGAGCTGTGGCAGACCGGCTGGATGCACAACCGCCTGCGGATGATCACCGGGTCGTTTCTGGTCAAGCACCTGCTGATTTCGTGGCAGCAGGGGGAGCGCTGGTTCTGGGACACGCTGGTCGATGCCGATATCGCCAACAACCCCGCCTCGTGGCAGTGGGTGTCGGGCTGCGGGGCTGATGCTGCGCCCTATTTCCGCATCTTCAACCCGATCACGCAGGGCCCGAAGTTCGACCCCAAGGGCGCCTATGCCCGCCGCTTTGTGCCCGAGTTGAACGCTCTGGATACCAAGCAGCTGTTTTCGCCCTGGGACGCCGGCCCGCTGACCCTGAGTGCTGCGGGCATTCGACTGGGCAAGACTTACCCCGCACCGATCGTCGACCACGCCGCTGCCCGTGCCCGTGCACTGGCCGCCTTCGCCAGCATCAAGGGCGCGCCCGACGACGCCAAAACGCCTGAGCAAATCGTTGAAAAAGAGGCCCAAGCCGCATGAGAAACAAAATTGCGATCGTTGGTTCCGGTATTTCCGGCCTGTCCGCTGCTTACGCGCTGCGCGAGACGGCGGATGTTACCCTGTTCGAGGCCGACAGCCGGCTGGGCGGCCACAGCAATACCGTCGATGTCGATTTGGGCGACTGGTCCGGGCCAGTGGACACCGGCTTCATCGTCTTTAACCACGTCAACTACCCCAACCTCGTGCGACTATTCGACGAACTGGGGGTGAAGACCAAGCTCTCCGACATGCACTTCTCGGTCTCGATTGCCGATGGTAAGCGCGAGTTCACCGGCCGCAACCTGCTCGCCGGGGCCGGAAACTGGATGCGCCCGCGCCACTGGAAGATGGTGCGGCAGGCGATCCGGTTCGTCGATGTCGGCAACAAGATGTACGGCGACCGGGTCGACCCGACCCTGACCGTCGGCGACTTCCTCGACGCCCATGACCTCAATTCGCCCTTTGCTGAAGACTTCCTGCTGCCCTCCTCCGCTGCGATCTGGTCGTCGAGCACCGAGGGCTTCCGCGACTTCCCGCTCGCTTCGTTCCTGCGCTTTTTCAAGAACCACGGCCTGATGCAGAACGGGCTGACGGTGCAGTGGTACACGGTCGATGGCGGCTCACGCGAATACGTCAACCGCATCGTGCAGGCGCTGGGCCCGGGCCGGGTGCGGCCCGGCTCGCCGGTTGTGGAAATCGAGCGCGGCCCGCATTCGGTGCGACTGAAGACGGCCGAGGGCTTCGAAGATCTGTTCGACGACGTCATTCTCGCCTGCCACAGTGATCAGGCGCTGAAGATTATGGGCTCAGAGGCGACCGAGGCCGAACGTGCTGTGCTGGGGAACCTGAAGTATCAGAAGAACCACGCAGTGCTGCACACCGACGCCAGCCTGATGCCGCGCGACCGCTCGCTGTGGGGGGCCTGGAACTACCTAAGCCGGGACTACGGCAACACCGACAGCCCCGTCGCCGTCACCTACCATATGAACGACCTGCAGGGGCTGGACAGCCCGCGCCCGGTGTTCGTGACCCTCAACCCCTATCAGGAGCCAGCCGCCGACACGGTGATCGAGCGCTTCGCCTACGACCACCCGCTGTTCGATCAGGCCGCGCTGGACGCCCAGTCACAGCTGGCCGCCCTGCAGGGTATCAACCGCACCTGGTTCGCTGGCGCTTACGCGGGCTACGGCTTCCACGAAGACGGCTGTCAGGCGGGCCTGAGCGTGGCTTCGGCGCTGGGTGGCGGGGTCAGTTGGACCCGCGATATCGTGCCGATGAGCGCTGCGATCCGCTGTGTCGACACCGCTCGTGCGGTGCAGCTGCAGTTCGAGCGGACGGCACCGCTAGCCGCGCTCGAAGGCCAGCGCAGCGCTGCTGAGTGATCCCGTGACCCTCGATCTGAACCCCGTCGAGCGAGCCGGCAACAGCCCCGCCGGGGCCGCCAAAGTCGAAGATGCGCCGAGCCGGCGTCAGCCTTTACGGTCGGCGCTGTACTGGGGCCGAGTCATGCACCAGCGGCTCAACCCACGAAAGCACCGCTTTCGCTATCGGGTGTTCTCGCTGCTGTTCGACCTCGAGGAGCTTCAGGAGCTTGACCGGCGCCTGCCGCTGTTCGGCTACAACCGCTTCTCCCTGTTCAGCTTCAACGACCGCGACCACGGTCCCTGCGACGGCTCGCCGCTGCGCCCGTGGATCGAAGCGCAGCTGGCCCGGGCGGGGATCGACCTGCAGGGCGGCCGGGTGCAGGTGCTGTGCATGCCCCGGGTGCTGGGCCATACCTTCAACCCGATCAGCGTGTGGTTCTGCTACGGGGCTGACGAGGCGCTGGTGGCCGTGCTCTACGAGGTGCACAATACCTTTGGCGACCGGCATACCTATTTGGTTCCGGTCTCGGCGGGCGAAGCCAGGCAGCGGGTGCTGCACCACGATGCTGCCAAGAAACTCTACGTCAGCCCGTTTATGCCGGTTAGCGGCAGCTACTCCTTCCGCCTCGAGCCTGCGGGCGAGGATTTCTCCCTGCTGATCCGCTATCAGGGCGAGGAAGGTGACCGGCTGATCGCCACCCACCACGCCCGCCGGACCGAACTGAGTCTGGGTACGCTGACGCAGGCGTTTCTCAAGGCGCCGCTGGTGCCGCTTAAGGTGGTGATGGGCATCCACTGGGAGGCGCTGCACCTTTTCACCCGCAAGCGCGCGACGTTCTTTCACCGGCCCCAGCCACCTGAGACAATGGTCTCGCTGGGGCGGTCTTCATCTGGGTAATTATTGTTGAACCGGGCGTGAAATCAGTCCGTTTTTTCGAATGCAGCCGTCTTTGTGGCTTTTTTGTCCCGCCTGTGGGTGTGTCGGGGCTGTCTGGTTGCCAAGCCAAAGCTTATGATTTTTAATACGCTCGTAGGTATGCGGCGCCGGTTTAGGGCTGCTTTTTTGACTGGTAATTTCCGAGTTGAAGTGTCGGTGGGGAGACTTCAGAGATGATAGGCGATGCGATCAGTCAGGCTTTTGCGCGGCCTGCTTTCACCCGCTTGTTCAGTTCCATGGAAGGCAGCGTCGAGTTCGGCGCGCTGACCCTGACCCTGCCCGATGGCAGCGTGCACAAAGTTTCCGGTAAAAATCCCGGTCCCGATGCCGTGCTCGAGCTGAAAACATGGGGCGCCATTCCGCGCATCGCCGGGGGCGGTGAGCTGGGCGTGTCAGAGGTCTACATGGACGGGATGATCGACACCCCGGACCTGAAATCGGTGCTCGACTGGGCGCTGTGCAACACCGAATGGTTTGCCGCCAACATGCGCTCCTACGGCTGGTCCGGCGTGCTCTCGCGCCTGCACCACCTGTTCCGCCGCAACTCTAAGTCCGGCTCGCGGCGCAACATCGCCGACCACTATGACCTCGGCAACGCCTTCTATTCGGAGTGGCTGGACCCGTCGATGACCTACTCGTCGGCCGTGTTCGAAGGCAGGAACAGCGTGGATCTGTTTGCCGCGCAGCAGGAGAAATACAAGCGCATTGCCGAAACCGCGAACATGAAAACCGGCGATCAGGTGCTAGAAATCGGCTGCGGCTGGGGTGGCTTTGCCGAGTACGCGGTCAAGAACGTCGGCGTCAACATGACCTGCATCACCATCAGCAAGGAGCAGCACGACTACGCTGCCGCGCGCTTCCAGCGCGAGGGCATAAGCGACAAGATCGAGCTGCGCCTGCAGGACTATCGCGACACCGAGCCCGGGCGCTACGACCGGGTGGCGTCGATCGAGATGATCGAGGCTGTGGGTGAGCACTACTGGGACACCTATTTCGGGCAGATCGCCAAGGTGCTCAAGCCCGGCGGGGCGGCGGCCATCCAGGCTATCACCATCCCCGACGAGGTGTTCGAGGACTACCTGACCAAGATCGACTTCATCAGCCGCTACATCTTCCCCGGCGGGCGCCTGCTCAGCCCGGGCAAGATGCAGGAGTGCACCGAACGCGCAGGCATGGCCTACGAGCCGACCGGTGAGTACGCCAGCAGCTACGCCAAGACCCTGCTGCAGTGGAATGACAAGTTCCAGAGCGCCTGGTCGAAGATCAAGAGCATGGGTTTTGACGACCGCTTCAAGCGCATGTGGGAATACTACCTGATCAGCTGCTCGGTCGGCTTCGACTTCGCCCAGATCGGCGTATCCCAGATCCGGTTGCAGAAACCCGCCTGAGGCGCTGCTGAGCGGGCTATTCTACCCGATGGCGCGATATGTCCGCCTTTGATGACGGGACAAGGCCGCTCCCATTGGCCCAGGGGCGCCGACAACGCAGGGGGAAACAAGCCCTGTGATCGCATGGGGGCCGCCCTGCGGTTTACCGGTTTTACCCGCCGGCGTTTGGCCTTAGTGTCGCAGCCATGAACACGACATTTCCCCCGGCCACTGTTGGCTATGGTTTCGCGCACCGGCATCTGCTCGGCATCGAGCCGCTGCAACCCGGTGAAATCGCCTATTTGCTCGACCAGGCGGCGGCCTTTGCCGATCTGGCACCTGGGGAAGCGCCCGACCGGCTCGCCGGGTCCACCGTAATCAACCTGTTCTACGAGAATTCGACCCGAACGCGGTCTTCGTTCGAGATCGCGGCCCAGCGTCTGGGCGCGGACGTGGTGAATATGGACGTGGCGACCAGCAGCGTGAAAAAGGGCGAAACCCTGATTGACACGGCCGACACGCTCAACGCGATGCGCGCTGATTTTCTGGTGGTCCGGCATGATCAGGCCGGCGCGGTCAAACTGCTCTCCCGCAAGCTGGACGCGCACGTTCTCAACGGCGGTGACGGCAAGCACGAGCACCCGACGCAGGCGCTGGCCGACGCCCTGACCATCCGGCGCCACAAGGGCAGAATCGACGGGCTGCAGGTCGCCATCTGCGGCGATATCCGCCACAGCCGGGTGGCGCGGTCGAACCTGCTGCTGCTGCAGAAAATGGGTGCCAGCGTGCGCCTCGTCGGCCCGCCGACGCTGCTGCCGCGGTCCTATAAGAACCTTGGCGCCCGGCTCTACCACAGTATGGAAGAAGGGCTAGCGGGTGTCGATATTGTGATGATGCTGCGCCTGCAGGTCGAGCGAATGGCGGGAACCTTCATCCCCAGCGGCCGCGAGTTCTTCCGCCACTTCGGGCTGGACCGGGAGCGGCTGGCGCGGGCGCGCCCCGATGCGCTGGTCATGCACCCGGGCCCGATGAACCGGGGCGTCGAGATTGCGTCGGATATTGCCGATGACCTTGACCAGTCGGTGATACGGGAGCAGGTGGAAATGGGAGTTGCGGTGCGTATGGCCTGCTTCGAGGCGCTGGCCCAGCACCGGGCTTCACCACCGCTGAGGGCTGCCTGATATGTCGAAGCGTACGCTGATTCGGAATGTCCGTCTGTTCGATCCCTCGCAGGGCCACGATGGCCCGGGCGGCGTGGTGCTTTACGGCAAGCGCATTGTTGCGGTGTTTGGCGGCGCCAGCGCAATTGCGGCCGAGGCCGAGCTGGTCATCGACGGCCAGGGCGCGACGCTGCTGCCGGGGCTGATCGACAGCCGCGTGCACCTCTCTGAACCGGGGCTGGAATACCGTGAAACGGTGAGCGAGACCGCTCAGCTGGCCGCCCAGGGCGGGATTGCGACGATCATCGCCCAGCCCGATACCACCCCGCCGACCGACCGACCGCAGGCGGTTTTTGCCGTCTCGCACCGCAGCCGGGAAGCACGGCACGCGCGAGCGCTAACGCTGGCGAGCCTGACGCAGAACTGCGAGGGCGAACGGCTGGCCGAACTGGGCATGCTGGCCGAGGCGGGGGCTGTTGGGTTTTCCAACGGGGTGTGGCCGGTCGAACGGCTGGAGGCGATATCGCGCGCCCTGACCTATGCGCAGGTGACCGAGCGCCCGGTGGTACTGGGGCAGACACCGGCGGCCTGGGGCCAGCCGGGGGTTGTCAGCGGCGAGCTGTCCGCACGGCTGGGCTTGGGCGGTGTGCCGGTGCTGGCCGAGGTGATGGCGATTGAGCGCGACCTGCGGCTGGTGGAGATGACCGGGGTGCGCGGGCACTTTGATCTGGTGACATCGGCTGAGGGCGTTGCCGCGATACGGGCGGCCAAGGCGCGCGGGTTGCCGGTAACGGCCGGGACTGGGATCGCCTACGCCACGCTGACAGAGATCGCCATCGGTGATTACCGGACCCACGCCAAGCTGCATCCCCCGCTGCGCCCGGACCGCGACCGGCTGGCGGTGATCGAAGGGCTAGCAGACGGCACACTGGACACGCTGGTCTCAGACCATCGCCCGGTCGATACCGACCACAAACGGGTTCCGTTTGAGCAGTCCGAGCCAGGCATGGTGGGGCTGGAGAGCTTCCTGTCACTGGCGCTGTCGCTGGAGGATCAGGGCGTGGACAAGGCGCGGATTGTCGACGCAATGACCACAGCACCCGCCCGGATTTTCGGGCTGGAGAGCGGGATCTTTCCGAACGCGCGCGCAGACCTGAGCCTGGTGGATCTCGAGCGGCCGCGTAAGCTGGATGCAGCCAAGCTGTCGAGCCGGTGCCGGAACTTCAACTATGACGGCATTCCGGCGCGGGGCGTCGCGCTCAAGACCTACGTCAACGGCCGGCTGGTCTACGAGCGGACTTGAGAACCGGCTTCAGGCCCAGTCGATTCGGGTAAAACTAAACGGTTGCGCGTAGGAGGGCCGAGTGCCGCAAAGCGGCCAAGGCCCAAGCGCGCCACCTATCCATTGACACTCAAAACGCTTCACTTTGAGTGTCGCTTCAGTTGACGCTCTAAACGCGGAGTTCATCCTGAGCCTGTCGAAGGTCTTTGCGTGTCGGTCCAGCGAAGAACGCCAGCCCGCTCACAGCGAAGCGCTTTGAGCGTGAATTGAAAAAGGTTGCGCGCTCGATTTAACGCCGCTTCGCGGCTTATAAAGCTCCCCCACGCAGTCAGACGGACAGGCCGCACTGCACGCGGCCTGACGTCTTTTGTCTAAGGAGTTGTGCGGCGCATGGCCCCGCCGCGCGAAGCGCGGACGGGGACAAGTCGGCGCAATCACTCGGCGGCAGGATGAAAATCCTGTCCAAGCCTATTTGGTCGCTGCATCCTCGCCCGGCTTCGGGGCCAGAGGCCGCATGGCGGCAAAAAAGAGCCAGTACGGCAGGCTCATCATCGTCTTGAGAATCTGGGCAAAGGCCTTTGGGAAGGTGATTTCGAACCGATTGTGCCCGGTCAGTCCGCGGTAGAAGGCCTGCGCGGCATCCTCGGTTTCCATCAGCATCGGCATGGGAAAGGCGTTGGTCTCGGAGGCCTCAGACTTTACGAAACCCGGACAGGCAACCTGCAGCACCAGCCCGAGGTGATCGAGCTCCGGCTTCAGGCTCTCGCCCATGGCGATGACGGCTGCCTTGGTCCCGGAATAGGCTGGCGCGGTCGGCAAACCGCGATAACCCGCGGTCGAGCCCATCAGGCAGATCCGCCCCCCTGCCCCGGCTGCAATCATCCTTGGCAGGATCGCTTCCAGACCCTCGGCAATGCCGCCGACGTTGACGCGAAACATTTCGTGCACGTCATCCGCGCGGAAGGTGGTGGCCGTCTGGGGCCAGTAGATCCCGGCGTTTAGCACCGCCTGGTCCAGTCGCCCGCTCTCTTCGAAAATGCGCGCAACAGCGGCTGCTGTGGCCTTACGGTCGGTCACGTCCAGCACCAGCGGGCGCAGGTCGGCGCCGGGCCGCTCAGCCGTCAGTTCGGCGGTCAGAGCCTCGAGCCGGTCCGTGCGACGGGCGCTGGCGTAGACCCGCCATCCGTTGCGGGCCATGACCCGGGCGAGTGCCTCGCCGATGCCCGAGGAGGCGCCCGTGATCCATACCACCTTCTGTTCGCTCATGCTCTTGGTTCCATCTGTCTGTCAGCTAGCACGGCCCCTGCGGCGCTCGGTGCATCTTCGGCGATGCCCCATTCGCCCAGCGTTGCAGCAGCCTTCGCCCGTAACTCGGCGCGGCGCTCCGGGCTGAACTTCGCGAGGCTGCGGTAGACCAACCCCATGCGGGGGTTTCCGGCGAGACGGTCTTCGTTCTCCATCAGAAAGTGCCAGTAGAGTGCATTGAGCGGGCAGGCATCGGGTCCGGTGCTGTCCTTGACGTCAAAGCGACAGCCCTTGCAGTAGTCCGACATGCGGTCGATGTATTTGCCCGAGGCCGCGTAGGGTTTAGACCCAAGATAGCCGCCATCGGCGTGCAGTACCATGCCGTGGGTGTTGGGCAACTGCACCCACTCGAAGGCATCGGCGTAAACGGAAAGGTACCAGCGGTTGACCGCTGCAGGGTCCAAGCCAGCAATCAGTGCCAGATTGCCGGTGACCATCAGCCGCTGGATATGATGGGCATATGCGCGGTCTCGCGTCTGTTCGACCGCGTGGCGGACGCAGGCCATATCGGTCTCGCCAGTCCAGAAGAAGTCTGGCAAAGGCCGGTCAGCGTTGAAGGTGTTACGGTCGGCGTAACCGGGCATGGTCAGCCAGTAGATCCCTCGCACGAATTCGCGCCAGCCGATAATCTGCCGTATGAAGCCCTCGACAGCATTCAAGGGTGCCTTCCCGGCGGCAAAGGCCGCCTCGGCTGCCGCGCAGACCTCCATCGGGCCGAGCAAACCCAGATTGAGCGAGGTTCCCAGCAGAGAGTGATACAGGCTGTCGTCGCCGGCCTCGCCGCGGGGCCGCCGCATAGCGTCCTGAAAGTCGCCGAAAGCCGGGAGGCGGCGTTCGATAAAGTCGGCAAGCCCGGCCAGCGCCTGCGCCCGGGTTACCGGAAAGTCGAAGCCCTCTAGGCTGCCGAAGTGCCCGGCAAAGCGCTCCTGCACCAGCGCCAGTACAGCCTGCGTGGTGGCATCAGGTTCGAACGATAGCGCCGCAGGCGGCGTTTCTGCGGCGGGCATCTTGCGGCGGTTATCGGCGTCGAAGTTCCACTGCTCGCCGACCGGCTGATCGCCATCCATGAGCAGACCGGTGCGCCGGCGCATATCACGGTAGAAGAACTCCATGCGCAGCTGCTTTCGGCCCTCGGCCCAGCGCTCGAAATTGGCATGGGGACAGAGGAAACGATCGTCCTCGAGGATATGCACGGGCAGGCCCAGATCTGCCTCCCACGACCGCAAGTCGGCGAGCACCCGGTACTCGCCCGGCCATGTGGCAACAATCTCTTCGGCACCAAGCTCAGCCGCCGCCCGTTGAACCTCAGCAAA
>MDSZ01031700.1_pt1 | contig 15851 bp, 13 predicted proteins | sample 811201 | NCBI WGS metagenome assembly MDSZ01 (sample SAMN05326647, study PRJNA326480) | marine metagenome | isolation source: seawater | place: Indian Ocean: North | collected 2010
ACTTTTATCGGTTTTATTTATAAATGTGGGGTATAAATAACCATAAAAATGATTTTTATATTTAAAATACCCAGACCCGTATAAGGAGTAAATTTCATTCCCAGCATCAAAACCTATTTGTCCATCAAAATAATTACCTGAATTCAAAGTATTTAATCCCCTTTCAGGTTTTGATTTAAATCTAATTGGACCAAAAATAGTCAAAGATTGCCAATCTTTACCAGCATCATAAAATAATTTTCTTGATTGATATAAAAAATGATCTCTTGGTATTGATTGAGCAAGTACAAATCCAGATTGGAGTAGAATAATTATGATAATAAATATGAGATTCATTGAAAAGCGATGCTCGCTTTGAACTTATTAACTTAAGTCTAAAAATGTAAAATATATAAAAATAGAATTTCTATTTTTCTCATTTGGAGAACTTTGGTAAATAAAATTTATGCCTGAGCTTTATTGATAACTCTAGTCACATTATCAATCTCTTCTTGATGGGATCCAAAAGTTCTTGGTCGGTAAGTCGGTAGTATACGACGAAGTAAAATCTGAATTTTCTCACTATTTAAATCTATTGCTGATTGAATTAGCTCTTCAATACTTGGCTTTAAAATCGACCAAGGCATATGAAGCTTTTTATCTTTAAGTATCATGATCTTTCGATGTGAAGTACTTACTTTTTTCTCATTCAATAGTTGTAGTTCCTCATAAAGTTTTTCACCAGGTCTCAGACCAGTAAAAACAATTGGGATATCAACATCGGGTTCAAAACCAGATAGCCGAATCAAATCTTTGGCCATTTGAACAATACGTATTGGTTGTCCCATCTCTAATAGAAATATTTCACCATCGCGCCCAAGTGCGGCACATTGCAATATTAATTGAGAGGCCTCTTGAATAGACATAAAGTATCTTGTCATTTCAGGATGCGTAATAGTTATAGGGCCACCCTCATTGATCTGCTTTTGAAATGTTGGAATTGCACTACCCGAGCTTCCTAATACATTACCAAAACGTACTGCCATAAATGTAGTTTTTGAATTATCGTTATAGGATTGTATAAGTTTCTCAGCAGCTCTTTTCGTAGCACCCATAACATTAACAGGGTTTACAGCCTTATCAGTTGAAACTAATACAAATTTATCAACTAAATACTTATCTGAGAGATCTACTATGTTCAACGTCCCTCCTAGATTTGTATTTACAGCAGTCCAAGGATGTAATTCTTGAATAGGAACATGTTTGTATGCCGCTGCATGGAAGACAATGTGTGGACGATTTTCAGAGAATACTTTATCACATTCATTTCTAACATTTACAGAAGCTAATACAGTTTTTAAAATAGTCTTCGATTGTGTTTTTAGAAATGACTGTTCTAATTTGTAAATACTCTCTTCATTTGTATCTAGACAGATAATCTCTGCTGGATTAAAAGATAAACATTGCCTAACAAGTTCAGAGCCAATAGAACCTCCTGCTCCAGTGATAAGCACTCGCTTACCTTTAAGAATATTCTCAATTGAATTCATATCAAGCTTTACCTCTTCTCTGCCTAAGAGGTCTGAATAAGAAACATCTCGAATCGCATCCATTGAAATTTCACCATCAATGATCTCATTAATGCCAGGAACAGTTTTATATCTTTTCCCAGTCTGTTTACATATTTCTACAATCCGCCTTATCTGATCTCCAGTTGCAGTTGGAGCAGTAATTAAAATTTCATCATACCTTATTTTTAAATTTGGTAACTCTCTGATACTGCAAAATATTTTTTTCCCATGGAGAAGAGCACCATGTTTTCTTACGTTATCATCAATAAAACCAGCAAGGGAATATTGATGCCTTGATGTGGTCATTATCTCTCTAGCAATCTTTTCACCTGTCTTACCTGCACCAATAAGCAATAATGTTTTTTTGGATCTAGGATTTTTCAATGTTGATTCTTCGTGATAATGAGTGTAGTAGACTCTGACAGTCAATCTTGTGGCAACCGTAACGAGTGCGTTTAGTATATAGTACATTAATAAAACAGACCTAGGATATCCTTCTGATCCAGAATAAATAAAAACGAAGATAACTGAAATTGCAGAAGCTGATGTCACAGAAAATAAAATTGCATAAAGATCAAATAAACTGGTATAGCGCCATATTCGTGCATATAAGCCTGCAAAATGAAATACACTAATTTGCAATAGTGCAAACCATGGTGCCCAATTAAAGAATATAAATTGATATTCATCAGGCAAATAAAAATCAAATCTAATTAGAAAAGCAAAATATAAAGTAGTTATCGAAGCTATGGCATCTAATAACATAAGTTTCATATTTCTATTATTCATTTTTTTACTGCCCCTAAAATAAAATTGCAGAACTAAGATTAAATAACAACATAAAATCTAATTAACAAATCATCAACATTAATCTGATATAACTCCTTATAATGTAGCTCTTTTATATAAAAAAAAAGCTCTTTTTAGAGCCTTTGTGGAAACTAAATATTGAGCGAGAATTTCTTTACATGAACAAAATAAATTAATCCCTAGATAAAACTATTGAATCTGACCCTGGAGGTGGATAAGGCGATAACTTACTTTCCCTTTTTACTATTTCAGTGAGTTTTTTATCATTGGAAAGTTTTAATAGAATTTTGTGGATACTTTTTAGAGCTTTTTGCCTAGAAATTATTGCAACGATGGTCAAAATTATTAACTTAATATCAAGGAGTATAGATTGATGTTGTATATAAAGAAGTCCCAGCCTGCTCTTCCAAGGGCGGATTAATTGGTTGTAATCTAAATCAGGGTCTTTACTACCTTCTAAAATACTACCTTCATCTGAAAACACTATTGACGAAAAGTCTGTGATACCAGGCTTTACATCAAGAAGCTCAAACTCTTTTTCCGTATAAATTCTAACGTCTCTTTCTATATTTGGCCTTGGCCCTACTAATGACATATTTCCAACCATTACATTCCATAGTTGGGTTATTTCATCTAGTTTAACTTTTCTAATTATATGGCCTATCCAAGTTATTCTTTTATCATCAGAAGCGGTGGAATCAACACCACTTTTATCTGCTGCTACAATCATTGATCTTAGTTTCACCATATTGAACATTTTTCTTTGTTTACCAACTCTATGAGCAATATAAAGAGGATTATGAAAATCTTGCAAGAATACAATAAATGCTACCGTAATCAAGATAGGAGATAAGATTAATAAACCAGCAGCAGCTACGGTAATATCCATTAATCTTTTTACCATTAATAATTATCCTTGAATTAGTTTCATTACTTTTGATACAATTGATTTTGAATCTAAGCCATAACATTTTCTCAAATATCTTTGAGAACCGACGATACTGGAAAATTCAGAACCAAGACCTATACGTAAAAACTTTTTGGGGGTAACCCCATTATCCAAAAGAGTCTCAGCTATTAAACTACCAAGACCCCCGTCTAAAGTATTTTCTTCAACTGAAACAATGCCCCCTGTTTGTTTTGCAGCATCAAGTACAATGGACCCATCAAATGGTTTTAGTGTATGTACGCTTACAATACGTATTCTATGCCCTAAACTCTGTAACTCATCGTGAGCTTCCCAGACTTCTTCTAGAATACCACCGGTGACAAATATAGTACAAAAATCACCATCAGTTAACATTCGTGATTTCCCAATTATAAAATGTTCATCTATATCATTATCTATATCCATACCCGCAGATTTATCTAATCTTAGGTAACAAACTTTTTTATTTTCAATAATGGCTCTGGTTGCTTGCTCGACTTCCCAAAAACTTGATGGAGATACAACAGTAATTTCTGGTAAACTACGCATTATACTTAAATCCTCAGTAGCATGGTGAGAACTACCCAAAGCCCCATAACTAAAGCCTCCACCAATAGATACAATGTTTACATTCACACCATGATAACAAGCATCATTACGAATTTGTTCAAGACAACGAAGAGTTGGAAAATTTGCTATTGAATATGTAAAAACAATTTTCCCTTCTAAGGCCATGCCCGTTGCTATACCTGTCATATTTTGTTCCGCTACTCCAGCATTAATAAAGTTATCTGGAAAATTTTTTCGAAAATCATCTAAAACGCCAAAGCCTAAATCCCCTGTAATTAATATCATATTAGGAAATTCATCAATTAAACTAGATAGTGCATTTATAAAATGATCTCTCATTTTTTCTGCTTCAATTCCTTTAATGCCATTTCAAATTCTTCTCCTTTAGGACATCTATAATGCCAAAGCACAGAATTTTCCATAAAGCTTACACCCTTACCTTTTGTGGTATGGCAGATACATACTGTTGGTTTGGAATTGATTGATGGGATCTTTGCTAATTCAGACTTCAGCTGGGTATGATTATGCCCATTAACTTCAATTGCATTCCAGCCAAAACTCTCCCATTTACTTTTGAATGGCTCAAGTGCTAATGTATTTGCTACAGTATCCAAACTCTGTATCTTGTTGTAATCAATTAAGGCTATAAGATTATCTAATTTATGATGAGAACCAAACATTGCAGCTTCCCAAACTGAGCCTTCATCACACTCACCATCAGATAATAGCACAAATATTTTGTGAGTTTTTTTATCTAGCATAGCTGCTTTCGCCATACCTACTCCTACACTTAAACCATGACCTAGGCTCCCGGTGGACAATTCAACTCCTGGAACATTCTTATGACTTACATGCCCACTGAGGTCAGATCCATCTTGATAATGTGTCGCTAGTTTTATTGTAGGGAAAAATCCGATCTCGGCCAATAATGCATAAACAGCTGCACCTGCATGACCTTTACTTAAGATGAATTTGTCTCGATTTATTAATTCGGGGGATTTTGGATCAATATTCATAATATCAGAATATAAAACAGCTAATATATCTGCAATACTTAAAGCAGAGCCTATATGTGAACCACCACCAGAATTAGCCATTTTTAATGCATGAATTCTAATTTTATTTGCTAGTTCTATCGATTTCATTTATTTACAAATCATAAAATGACTGAATCTTATCACAAACATAGTTTACTTCTTCATTTGTGATACTCATATTTATGGGTAACAAAAGCATTCTTTCAAAGACTTTCTCTGAAAAAGGTAGAGATGTATCAAATCCTAATTTTTTGAATTGGTGCACACCTTTACCACCCCATTGGATTAATGTACCAATACCATTTTGAGATAAAAAATATTTAAGCGAATCCCTATTATCACATTCTATTTCATAATTTTGGTAAATATCATAATGATTTTCATGCTCATCTGGTTTTGGTGGTAAAAATAGATGTGGTATTTCACATAATCGATTATTATAGATCCGTGCAATCTCTCTTCTTCTTTTTACTACATCATTATAAAATTCAAATTGATGATTTAAAAATGCTGCTTGAAGATTATCTAGTCTACTATTTCTGCCCCAAAGAAGGACATCTCCGGAGACTGGGTCTCTACCATGATCTCTTATCATAATTAATTTATTATAAATGCTTTTATCGTTACATAAGATAATTCCACCATCACCAAGGCATCCTAATACTTTCGCGGGGTAAAAACTGATACAACCACCCACGCCAAATGTACCAGCATTTTTACCCTTAAATTTTGACCCTAGTGCTTGAGCTGAATCTTCGATAATCTTTAAACCATATTCATCAGCTATGCGACATATATCATCCATATTTACTGTTCTACCATTTAGTTGTGTGGGCATTATACACTTTGTTTTTGAATTGATTGCCTTCTCTATTGATTCAGGATCAATAAGATGATCAGTCCCACATTCCACAGGGACAGGTATTGCACCATTTGCAGAAATAGCTGATGCTGTGGCAATCATTGTATGCGTACTTATAATCACTTCATCATCTTTTTTTATATCAGAAACCTGAATGAGCATTTCCAAAGCATCTGTCGCATTTCCAACACCAACTGCATAATTACAATTAGAATAAGTTGCTATAGTTTCTTCAAATTTTTCTAAATCATTTTGCATTATAAATGCTCCTCGATTACCTACTTCATCAAGGATTTCTATAAAGTCAGATTTATATCTTTTATAAACAGATGGATAATTAAAAAATGGGACTTTCATCTTGCTCTCTTAATTTTGTAGATAACTCTAGAGTGTTCTGTTCTTAAATTTTTAATAAAAATTAAATCTTATACTTTTGCAACTAACACAAATTTAAACGCAGATTTTTTAATTCGAAAATAATGATCTATCTTATCTGAAACCTTTTTAGCAGCCTTAAACCCAATTGTACTCTTCATAAAAGGTGTTAAAAAAGAAATGGCACCAAAATAATTGACTTCAACTTCCGAATACAATTGCTTCAACTTTTCTAACCTTTTAACTGATGGCATATTTAATAATGTCATTTTTGAGCGTTCTTTTTTTAAGTAATGAATATAGCGGTTTAAACTATAAATTAAATTATTATTTAACGAATCAACACAAATAAAATAACCACCTGTTTTGATTACTCGGCGAATCTCGTTATCTACTTTTTTTGAATCACCATAACTTAAACTGCCAGCAATTGTAACGATATCAAATAATCCATTCTCAAAGGGTAACTGTTCCATATCCGCAACTATTGTTTTTAAACTACCCCCTCCCCCATCAACTGTTGAACAATTTTTCTCTAAAACCTTCAGGGCATTGGGGGATATATCCGTAGCACATACATTTGCACCGGTCTTGATTAGACTGTAAGTATGAAATCCAGTACCAGAACCAATCTCAAGAACATTTAAGTCAGGTTTTATTAGTTCTTTAATTTTTTCTTCATAGAACAGGTACGGCGACCGTAGTGGTAGGGGGATTGCTTCTGAACCGAATTTTAGATTATCAAATGAGTCTTTTTCTAGTAAAGATAACGCTCTAGAATCGAACCTTTCTCTTTCAATTGATTTATCTTGTATCACAAATATACTTTGAACAGCGAAGGTTTATATTTTTTATTAGGGCAATCAAACATCTACATGTTTTATTTTTTTCTTAATTCGAATGTGAATATCCATGCCATTCTCTGTAAATAGGGTATTTTTTCTAATAAAATATCAAAACTATCTAAAACCGATAACAAAAAAGGTACTTTACCGCCTAAATACCCCAACACATGCCAATATTTAATATTTTGAACAGTAAAAAATCTTTCTGCAAACTTTAAGTCTTTTAATGAAAGAATATGTGCTTTTTCCCAATCGGTTCTCATGTCTGGTGTTAACATTCTATACAATTTGATAGCAGGATTATAATCTAAAGCCTCAATAGCTAATATTTTACCACCGGGCTTTAGAATACGTCTTAACTCAGGAAATGCATGAGATAAATCCAAATGGTGCAACATACCTGAACAGATTATTGTATCAATACAACTATCAGGTAATTTAGTATTTTCAGCATCTGCTTGGAAGAAACAAACTCCATTTTTCTGCTTAAGTGGTATATTTTCATTCTTTGACATTTCAATTGCATTATTAACTGAAACACTTGAAATATCAAAACCAAGACTTATTAAAGCACCCGATTTTGCAGCTTTTCTAGCATTACTACCGTTTCCACAAGCATAATCAAGAAACACCTTTCCTTTTGAATTAATCTCAATCCATCTTTGTACAAATTCTCTAGACCTATCTGTTGCATTATAATATTTGTGGTTTCCATAAAATTTTTCGTAAGTATCATTCTTAATTGTATCTTTAAAAATAGTTTCATCTCTATCCCGATCATGAAACTCTAATTCTTTCATTTTTCTTTCATTCAATGACGATTTCCATTTCTTGTCTGAAATTCTATCAATAACATTTATAGCATTTATAAGATTTTCCAATTCTTTTGTTGGATTCATATTTTTATTGCCTTTTCATGGTTTTTTAAAAAAATAATTAATACCCTACTGTGTGTTTTATTATTTCATCAATTTTGATTCTAAAAGAGCCATATCCATCCCATGGTTCCTTAATTTTTTGTACTGGCGATGTACCAGTAGCCAATCTCAACAAACCACCTAAAACACCCAGACCGTGTAAAAAGTGGTAAAGGAAGAAACTGATTGGCAATGTAAACAAATGAAGCAGTTTTTTATATTTTTTTACCTGTTGTATAGCAGAGAGAAAAGCAATAGCAAAGTATAATACAATAACAGAAAAATATATATATTTTATAAATACAAAGAAAGGTGATAGTAGAATACCTCCTATAATTCCAGCTGTAAAAACACCTGTTATGGCATGGCGATAGACAAACGAATAAGGGGCTAAATACCACATATATGTATTGTAAGGTGCTTCTTTAAAAAATTGTTTTTTTAAAAATTGAGTTAAATTGGGTTGGTTAGTATACTTTACTATTAAATTGGGATTAAGCCATATTTTCCCACCTGCTTTTCTAATTCTAGAATTGAATTCAAAATCTTGGGCTCTAATTAGCCTTTCATCTAATAATCCTATCTTAGAAAATATATTTTTTCTAAATAATCCATATGAAGCTGTATCTGCAGTTCCCTCTTCACGTCCAGTACGAAATCCGGAATTCCCCACACCGAATTTATGGGTGGTTATTGCTTGTACAATGGATGCAGAATAAGTTGAATCAAAGGGAACTGTCTCGATTATGCCTCCCGTATAATCAGAATTTGATTTTTTGGCTGATTTATATAGGTCTAAAAGGTAATTAGTTGGATATATAGAATGAGCCCCAAGCCAGGCTACCCACTCACCCTTTGCACTTTTTACACCTAGATTAAACCCATGAGCTTGAGTTAGCATTGTGTTTTGAATTATTACAATATTGTTATGTTGTAATCCGGTAATAATAGCACATGTATTATCTGTTGACATTCCATCAATTATTAATATTTCTACTGTGAATAAATTTTGAGTATCAAACGCAACAATAGATTCGATACATCCTTTTATAAATTTTTCTTCATTCCTTGTGGTAATTACGATTGAGATTTTTTCCATATCATTCTGATAATATCATATCATAAAGATTAATTAGTTTCCTTTCTTCGCGTCCCCAATTAAGTCGTTTTTTAATAGCATTTTGCCCATTTCTAAAGCTATGTTGTTCTGATAAATCTAAATAGAATGGGAATTTGAATATAATTATTGAGAAACTGGCCATTTTTGTGTCAAATAAAAGAATTTAATTTTTAAAAAAATGATAAACTTCACAATACAATTCTATGCCTTGCCCTGTATTTTGCGTTTACTGTATAAGTCTAGGTAATTTAGGAATTGAGTTTATTAACTTAATCACATCATAATAATCCATTCCTAGAGTGTCAAGGTACCAGCGTATGTTTTGATAACGTGGTTTATTTTCATCCTGTACCAGTTCTAGCGCCCTCTCTCTTGTTAAATCCCCTTCTCTAACTTGATTACTTCTAAATGTGTCATGTTCAGTAAATCCAGCTACTGTATGATACACATAATTATAAAAACCTGCCGTTCCGTCTCCAATACGCCAACTAGTACTAGTATCTATAGCTCGCTCCCAGCCGTAATTATCAAGAGTACTTCCAACCAAATCTTCATCCCAACGCCAATAATCAAAAATATGATAATAATCTTTTTTTGCAGTAAAACTCCTATAGTATTCACCTGAAAGCGTATCCCATAACGAGCTATTAAAATAACTTGGGCTTTGCATCATTGCTTGAAATCTATGTTTGTGGTATTTTAGTTGTTTAAGAACGCCATGCGAATACACCTTTTTTTCTTCAAAATCAGGTTTAATTCCTAAAAATCCTGTCTTAAAATGAGTAACCTCAAGTGGGTTGACCCCCCATAAATTAAGCTTTATTCCGGTTTGTTTTTTTACTGTCTCTACATATCTAAAAAAATGCTTATCTCCGGCTGTCAGCATAGCCATCATACCTAGATGGGGACTCTTCAACCATGCTTTAAGATTTTTAGCAATATTTTTCCTTTTTTTGGAAATATCGGCAGCAATTATTATGTTTTCAATTCCTAAATTACCACACATTTGACTAACGTTACGGCGACCGAGATCTGTTATCATACCCCAATCATAGGTATAGGTAATTGGTTTCATTTTCAGTTCTTTGATAATTAAGTGTAATCCGTAACAACTATCACGCCCTCCAGAAAAGGGCACTATACAGTCTGCACCCTGAGCACGACGATAAGGTTCAACCAATTTAAATAATTCTTCTTTAGGCCTAGGCTGGTTTCTAGGTTTGTAGTTTTGGCAATAATTACAAACACCATTATGATCAAAATAAATAAATGGCATGGTTTCTGGCAGAATGCATTTTGTACATCTCTTTAAGTCAACTTCTTTGTATTCCAACAGCGACTCTTCAGATAAATTATTACAAAACTCTGGTATTAAATTTTCTGTTCTTAATTTTGTATCGTTAACAATAAAATCCAGATCGGACACAGGAATGTCAATAAGTCGAATATCATCCTTAACTTGTTGAATATCACAACAGTTTAGTTGTTCTAGTGAATATCTTTCAGATGCAAAATACAACGTTCCATCTGCCTCTCCTGTATACAAACTTCCATTATTTGAAAAGAGTATGATCTTTCCTAAACTGGGCACAACTATTGCACACGCTATAACTCCCCTGCAAATTGAAAAAATCTTATTTGGTAAATCAATTAATGATTTGTTACCTACTAAATATTCCTTCGTAATCGCAACAATTAACTCTGAGTCAATTTGTAACTCACGCTTGGTTGATATTTTTCCCCATGCCTCTTTTTCGTTAACAATAATACCATTATGAATTGCACAAACTCCTGAACTAATTACAGGTTGATTATCGGACAGTCCGTTTGTAATAAGGCGGCTATGTCCTAAAATAACTTGTGAGCTAAACGGTCTAACCTTTTTTAATAACCTTTTTATTCTGAAATCTGCACGTGCAATCTTATATTGTTTATTATCAATAAAAATAAGACCGCTTGAGTCCATACCCCGTTGCCCTGAAAATTTGGCCAACTTGTGTATTTTAGCTTTGTTTACATTCGACTTTGCTATCGCTCCAAAAATACCGCACATATCAATTATCCTTTGAATTTTTAATCTGTTTGATTAATTCTTCATATAGCTTAATCAATTTATACTCTTGCGCACGCCAACTTAAATCATACAAATTATTTACATTTATTTTTGGCAGCTCTTTAGCATCTTCTAACTCTTTTATAGCATTAAAAATACTTTTAGAATCTAATTGGCTACATTTTCCGAGATCATATTTTTTTAATACGAATGATATATCTGGAAAATCAGATGCTAAAATTGGAATCTTTGCAAAACTATATTCGAACAGCTTATTTGGTAAACAATAATAATCACTTAAAGATATATTTTGAATCAAACATAATCCGACATCCGCACTTTGGGCAATTTTTACAACACTATCATGTGAAACCGCATCATGCACATAAATATTTGAGCATTCTTCTGCTAACTTCTTTAGCTTATTACTCATCTCTCCATAGCCTAAGAAAACCAAACTTGAGTTTAGGTTAAAGTTTTTAAATACATCTACAATTAAGTCAATGCATCTTCCCTTTCCAAAGAGTCCAACATATATAAATATTTTAGAGTCTTTTGGGATTGAAAACTTTTTTCTTAAGTATGATCTATCTTTTAAGGATGTATTTTTTTCTAAAATTGGAGAATTTAAAATAATCTCTGACCTTTTTTCTCCAATATTATTTTCATACCATTTATCGATTGAAAAGCTTACTACTATGAGTGCGTCAATAAATCCCCATAATATTCTTTCAACAAACAAGGTCATCTTGCCGAGAGTTTTAGATAAACCGTTTCTATTTGATTCTAGTTCATGGGCATCATAAATAATTTTTGCCTTAGTAAATAGCTTTAGTATTATTGCTAACGGCAAAGCAGGTGTGTCATGACAATGTATTATATCAGGCTTAAACTTAAGCCCCTTAAAAAACATCTTAGATGATATTTCAAATACTGCTAAAGTATAAACTAAAATTTTAGGAATGTATCTTAATTTGTAACTGTTCAGCTTTATAGAACTAATATGCAGTTTGTTAACTTTTTCACTTAAAGCTCTCTCATTCATCTCTACACCAATTCCAAAAATCTGAGAATCTTTATAGTAGGACTTTAAAGACAACATCTCTTTTAAAATTCTTGAATCAGTATTTATATCTGATTGTGATAAATGTAATATTTTCATGTTATAGTATTCAAATTTTAGAAAATACTAAAACAATACTTTCAGTGTTTAAATAGCAACTAGTAGGTTTCTGGTAGAGTCTCGCCAATGAACTATGGGATTGCTCATTATTGGCAACCGAGGCGATATTGTTTATACCATAATCAATAACGATAGTCAAGGTAATTACCCCTCCTATATTGTAGCTGGTTAGAATCTCTGCTTCGATAATAAAGAGAAAGAAAGATAAAAATAAACCAAAGATTACTGATTCCATTAAATATGACAGTCTCGACTGCACCATAAATAAGAATAGGAATAGCATATAAAATAAAATTACCTTGTGAATTTTTAATATGATAACTAAACAGAAAACCTATTGCAACCAAAGTAAATAACAGAAAAGGCCAGCCTACCGATGTAAAAGCTTCAACATAAGAGCTATGGGTTCCGTATTCAAGCAGACCGGCGGCTGAGCTCGGGCCATGTCCGAAAAAAAATGATGATACTGATTCCAATGATATATGTAAGGCAGTCAACCATACATATTTTCTACCACCATGACTATCAGAAATTTGAATACCCTCTGAGAGAAACCTAGTCATCAAATATTCAACTAAATCTGGTATCAAATAGACTGTACCAACAGAAATTGAAATAAATGCTAGAAGCAGGACCCTTTTAGGCTTTGTTACAGAATTTATTTTAGTAAGGTGATTAACATAGTTATTTTTAAAAAATACATATACCACCCAAAGCATAATACCAACAAGCGCCCCAGCTCTCGATCCTGTCGTTAGAATTAGAAGGGTAATTATAATAGGAATAAACCGCAACCAGGATGAGTGAATAAACTCAAAAGAGAGAATAAGGCAGCCGACAAAAAAAACTGCTGCTGCATTTTGGTTTTGGTTAAAATTAGGATTACCCACGACTAGTCGGGTGCCAAAATTATCCACCAAGGAATATAAAGAGAGGGCCACGCAACCGATGAGATACGCCACAATCAAACGATGCATTAGTATCCGGTCCAGATGGGGTGGTTTTAGCGTTAGCAGCAGATACCCCATGCTAATCGCAAGCGCTGCGTTATAACCGCCGGGTTGAAGTGTTGAGATATTGATGAGAACACTGAGCGCAATAAAAATAAGCGGAACCGCAAAAAAAAAGGATAATGTCGGATTTATATGGTGATTGAGAAAAAAGAATACCATAAGCAACAAAAAACTAACAGTATTATAGATGCTGTCATTACCGCCCAATTCACTTTGATATAAGGTATTTAACAATATTACCGCAAAGAGAATAATTGTATTCGCACTCTCACGTATTTTTATAACCTTCATCTATAACTCCAAAGCTTTCATATAGAATTTCTTGGCATTATTAACGAAAGCTTCATCTCCAAATCGAGACCTACACTCTTCCCGAAGGGCACCTGCATCATACTGACCTTTTGTTTGCGTCATCTGCACCATGGCTTCCCCAAGGGAATTAATGTCTCCTAGCGGGACAAGAAGGCCATTTTTCTCATGCACGATGTCTTCTGGTCCACCAGAACGGGTGGAAATCACAGGAGTACCGCATGCTAAGGCTTCAATCAGAACCACTCCGAAGGTTTCCTGAAGACTGGATAACACAAAGCAATCAGCATCATGCATTTCTCGTTTAATAATATCTCTATCCAGATCGCCTATAAAAGTGACCTGGTTTTCCAATTCAAGACGACAAACCAGCTTTCTTAAAACGCCAAGCAGAGAACCATTGCCACCAATGCGCAAGCTGACTCTTTTATCTTTAAAGTGGAGCGCAAATGCCTCAATTAGATTTGCCTGGTTCTTATTGGTATCTAGGGATGCGATATTCAAAAAAATAAAGTTACGCTTGCTGTCATTATGTTTTTCTAAGGGACTAGTTAGCAAGGCTGAATCAACGATATTTGGCAAAATATCAACGCCATGCACACCAAATTCTTTCTCAATTTCTCTTGCAAGAGCCTTACTGACAGCTGTTATTGCAGATGCTTGCTGAAAATTTCTTTTAATGGCTGATACCCAGTCTTGCGATAGAATGTTCGACCTAGCTGGATAACTATGCCCCGTTATAATATAGGGGATATTATCCTCATGATGAATTGCTTGCGCAATAAAACTGGCAAACTTAAAGTTATGTGCGTGAATAATATCAGGTTTACCAATTTCTTTTTTGTATAACCGATAGAGTTCCAGTCCGAGTTTCTTATAGAAAGAAATGGATTTTCCCACAGGAACCATACGCTGGGGGTACAGCTTCCGTACATAACGCCGGTAGACCGGATAGCCGTTCAATGCTTCATATTCGGAATAGCCATAGCGTCTGAATAAAAAGCGAGGAGTAATGACTCCCGGCGCAATCACACCAACCTGAAAACCTTTATCATGCAGGGCATTGGCTTGCTGAAGTTGAAAGATGCCCGCAAAGGGACTCAACGACGTAAGAAAATGTTCAGATGGAATAATTAGTACATGCATAGCTATGAAAACGTTAAAAACTCATTTTATAATCCTTTTTTAACGGTAAGGAAATTATGCACCGAGAACCATTTTATCCTACCATCCATAAGAGTCTCATTTCCAAAAGAAGAGAGTGTGTGAACTCCATCACTGAACATTGACTTTATAACCTTCAAAGTAACTCTAAGCATTCGTAGAGTCGCGAGTCAGAATTGTTGTAAGTCTTTTTGCTCTTTCAGCCCAATTATTTTTACGAGCAAACTCAATCTGTGCTAGCTGCCGTTTACGCCCCTCAGGGGTGTCTGCATTTCTGAGTGCAGCGCTAATTAAATCCACAGCCTCATCTACACATTTATATATTTTCACCCATTCGGGATAGAGGCGACATTCGGGGACATCAGCGCTGATAACTTGATGACCGCTGGCAAGGCCATCAGGGAGTTTTAGAGGGCAACAAGCTCTGATAAAAGATAGACTTCCCATGTAAGGAATCCAATTGACCGCTGTTTCCCAATAATAGGTGTGTGTCTGACAATGTTTCAGGCCCTGTATATGTTTCACATTTGGCAAACTTAACACCGCATCTTGCGTTTTTTTCCAATCACTTCTATCGTCGACTTGCGCCCCAGCATCGAAATCACCTACAAAAGAAAATGTCACATCAAATAATTGAGTAACAACTTCATAAATTAATTTCCAGTCGTATCTTGCAGATAGCCTCCCTACAATACATACCGATTTTGCATCAAAGGACTGCTCTGACCTAGCATTAATAAATGTATCATGTACACCGTGGGGGAAATGGAAGACATTTAATTCCCTTTCGGGAAAGCTCTTTTTGAAACGCTCTGCTTGAAAGGAGGATGAACAGAGTATAACACCCGCATGTCCTATGAGTTTTTTCTCAAGGGAATTTTCTTCATTAAGAAAGTAATCATCATAATTCAGATAAATAAGATGGTCTGAAACAACATCCGAGACATAAGGGTAGTCCCAGGGAAACATTACGATGACATAGGGGTGCTCCCCGCTTCTTCGATAAAGATCTTTAATGAGTTTATTCAACCGATTCCTAATTAATAGCCGGAAAATGAACTTGAATTTTGATGAAAAACCAGGAATGTAAGACCATGTCTCGCGCTGAGTCAATC
>MDSZ01079126.1_pt1 | contig 15849 bp, 19 predicted proteins | sample 811201 | NCBI WGS metagenome assembly MDSZ01 (sample SAMN05326647, study PRJNA326480) | marine metagenome | isolation source: seawater | place: Indian Ocean: North | collected 2010
GTATGCACTTATTTTGCTGTTTAAATATAAAAGGATATAATAATAATATATTTAATAAAACTTATAAAAAAAAAGTACTACAACATATACCTGAAAACATAAAATCTCTAACAACGTATTCTATTCAATTGTACCCACATGCCAGATATTACTTTGTAAATGATTTTAAAAATTACAATTTACTAGGTCCTTAATTTTGATATTTATTAATAATATAATTTATATATTTTTATAATAATCAGGAAATTCTTGTATCAAATCTCTACATCCAGACATAGCACCTTGTTTTTTCAACTTTTTTTTTCTATCTTTTAAAATAGATTTTACCCATTTTTTCTTATTTTTACATTTTCTTTGACAATAAATATCATTACAACTTTTCAAATACCCATCTTCAAGAATATCAGCTAATTCGCGGTCAAAACTATCTTTTTTTTTACGAAGAACTTCAATTGGTTCATAATATTTACTAAATTTTTTTTCTACCCTTTCTTTTTCAGGTAAAAAAAATTTTCTACAAAATTTTTTACATGTTTTATTTTTATTTGTTTTTTGCCTTCTTATTTTTTTATTTGTTTTTTGCCTTCTTGTTTTTTTTGATTTTAATGTATTCATTGCTTGTATATATTCATTTTATATTTATTTTTATTCCATATTTTTCTCTTTTTTGCTTCAATGCTTTTGTTTTATTCTCTGCTTGAAATAATAATATACAACATGAATTATTACATTTTTTACAATCAATATCGTCATCATCATAATAAATATATTCACAGAATTTACATATATAAAAATTATAAGTTATAGAACTCATATAACTTATAATAAGTATTTTTTTTTTATATTATTTTGTTAATACAACTGCTGGGAATCGAACCCAGAGCCTCTGCATGGCAAGCAGAGATTTTACCATTAAACCACAGTTGTTTATAATTTTTACACCTTTGAACATTTACAACGCTGCTTTTACCTACGTTTATTTGTATACAGTTATAATTTGATCGCTTCCAAGAATATGTCCTGACCCTTTCATATCAGTATAACATATTTCAAACACGTTGTTGTAAGAATTATAATCATAGCATAAACTTAAACTCGGTTGATTATCAAATGAAAACTCAAAATAAAAACTTGTATCATCTGGTCTCGTTTCTATATCCATCATAATTTTGTGTTTCTTATCGATAATCGGTGTAATTATATTATATCTTTGATCGTGTTTATGAATTATATTTACATACTTATGATAATCAACAGCATTTTTATCTTTATACTTATACTTGATGCCTCCATCATACTCAAGTATGATATTTACTATTTCATATGGAAGTTTTTTCGTATTATTTTCATTTATAACTTGTCTTTTATTGTCATCATGGAATATCCATTTATTATTTAAATGTTTAACAATAGCATTATATAAATAGTTCATTTTATCCATTACTATACATAATACATAATAACTATTTATATTTTAAAAACGGCGTTTTAAATCTTCAAGGGTGTAAAATATTTTTAATTAGATTAGTTTAAAAATCTGGTTTATTTGTAAACACAGATGCTTGAGATTCCTCTGTTATGTTTGGAAATTGTTGAATTACCATAATACCTACAAAGGTACTAATAAAAACAATTAATGTATCTTTTACGATACTTTTTAATGGTTTATTCTCTTTTTCTATAAATCTCATTTCTATAAATTTAAATAATAAAAATAGAAATGCAGCAACTGAACATATCATTATTGTATTTTCCATTTTAAAATAAAGAGATGTAATTAAAATTTGTCTTTAACGTATTTATTGTAATACTTCAATATCACTTAATATTAAATTTTCTTCTTTTGGTTTATCAAAACTTAATGTTTCTATCTTAATATTTTCATCCTGAATATTTAATTTGAAATTATCATCATCATCATCTTCTTCTTCCTCCAATTTACGTTGTTCATTTCTCATATTACTAATTTCTTCTAAACGTTCTAATGTTTTTGGAGCACTTATAATCTCTTGTTTATTATCTGTATCGAAAGCAATATCATTATCATTAAAACTAATATTGACATCTTTATTCCCATCAATATCTTTGTTACCAGCTCCTTTTACAACCTCTTTTGACTTTTCTTCATCTTTTTTTTCTTCTTTTTCTTCTTCTTCTTCTTTTTCCTCTTCTTTGATTGGAATTTTTTCTTCTTGAATGGTTTCTATATAATCTTCCTCAATACTTTCATCCATATAAGATTTTAATACAGATTCAATAGGTAATGTTTCACGTACCGCATTTAATATACAATCTTGAATAATTAATTCTATTTCACGATTATACTTTTGTTTTTGTAATGGTGTTACAAATTTTTCATATAAATAAACATTTGTGTATATTTTTCTTGCTACTTGAATATATGATTTATGTATAAAATCTTCTATTTTTGGTATTTCTATTTCCAATTTTTTTTGTTTTTTACCAACACGTATAGTAGTTAGTAATTTTAATTGAATTATATGTACACATGTTAGCAAATCTTCTAAATAAGTACAACCCGACTTATCAATTATACGATCTCTTTCTTTTTCTATAATTTCATTATTCCATTTTGGAACTCTTGATATTAAATTTTGAAATGTCATCAAATATTTTTCTGTTTCATCGTTTTCTTTACATAAACTCCATGCTTCTTCAAAAATAGAATTATATCCTTCCATAATAAGAGGTGTAAGAATACTAATTAATCTTCCAGTGTATTCATTACGTGATTCATGTAATGTTGCAGTTGTAAAATCATCCATCTTACATAAAACTAATATTTTCTAAAGGTTGATTATTACGTAAAAAAATAATAGTAAAAATAAAAAATATAAAAGTCTTTTCATTTCTAAACTCTTTTTTAATATTGTGTAAAAATGTTATTAACTGATATTTATTATTATCTAATAATTTACTTTTTTCTAAATAAGAAATAATATCTAACCCACTTATTCCTTTATTATATAAATTTTCACAATGTGACAAATAATCGATTTTTTTATTTTCATTTTTAAGATTATTAATAGTATTAAAAGTTTTGTTAATTAATTCTTTACGTTTTTTTACATCTTTATTATCAAAAATTTTATCAATATTATATTGATGTAAATTTAATATTTTACTATCCACTAAAGGTAAATTAATAAATATTTCACAAAAACGTGAACAAATAGGTTTTAATAATTTATATTTATCCTCGATTATAATAAAAAAACGTGTAGTATGACTGAATAATTCTATACAACGACGCAATGCAGATTGAGCATCAGTTGTTAATTTGTCAGCATTAGTAAAAACAATACTTTTAAACAATATACCATTAATATTTGAATTTGTTTTTGCAAAAAATTTGATATCTTCACGAACAAATTTAATACCTTTACCCATTGCACAATCTACATACATTACATAATTTTTTTTATTATATTCATTACCATATATTTGTGTTAAAAAATCACATACAATTGTTTTTTTTCCACTTCCACAAGGCCCATGAAAAATAATATGAGGTATTTGGTTATTTTTTATAAAATTATCTAATTTTTCTTTTATATTTTCATGAATAGATAACATAATTATTATTAACATGATAATTTTTATATTTAAATTTATAAAATATATAATTCTTGATATAACACATGACTAAGTATAATACCTTTGATAATATCAGAAATAAATAAGTTGTTATATATTTCAAAATATTCATTACCAAAATATAACGATATTAGAGTTGTAATAAAAAGTAAAATAAATGTCATATCTTTGTCTTTTTTTAAATAAAACCAATTTGATATATAATGTTTTGGTACATGAATAAATGACAAATACAATATTATACTGTTATTATCAATAAAAATAAAATATAATATCATTAAATTTGTAAAAATATATCGAATATTTGTATTCTTGATTGGTATATCATTTTGAAAATGTATAGTTGATCCTATTACAAATAAAATATTAATCAATATTTCTTGATGTAAACTATTTAATATAATAAATGAACTATTTGTATAAGTATAAATCTGTAATAATTTTGATATATTATTATTTTGTTTTGCATGTATTAAATCAGTTACACCATGAGGGGCAATAATACCAGTAGTTATATATTTTACTAATTTATAACTTATCAACATAAATAATTACATAATTATTTATTTATGTTTTTTATGCTACAGAATGTAAACTGTGAGTAAAAGGATTTTTTTTAAATGCATCTAATAAATCTGGTTGAATTCTAGATGAATCTGATTTATGACCTTGAGGCATATCCATTATACCATGAGTTTGTAATGAAGGTGTTGAATAACTTGTATTATTTGGAACCCACATTCTATTATTATTTCTGTCAGCTTCATATTTACCAACAGATATATTTTGATTTGGTACAAAAACTTGTGTATTACCTGGATTAGTTCTAGCAACAGATACTTTTTGTTTACTTTCATTATTTGTTTGTTTGTATGCTGCATTGTATAATGCTACACCTGAATTTGTATTCGCAGAATTACCTGTATAATGTACAGAGGTTTCATTTCTATTGCTAAAAACAGGATGGTGTTCAGATGTTTCATAACCTCCATTACCTTGATTTTGAACATTATAATGTTCTAATGAATTAGAATACATTTGTCTATTTGTTAAAGCAGGCGCCTGTTGATTTTCTTGAATATAATTTGCTGGTACAGAAACTTGAACATCACCACATCCTCTAACATTTCCAATAGCGTTTTCTTTTCTGGAAGGTTTTAATACATCTACAATAGGTGTAATAGCTGCTTGTAATGTATTACTAACAAAACCAAATAAATTTTGATTTTCACATGTTTGTGCACGATTATTATCTAACATGTCATAATTAGGTTTCATAATTTCTGTTTTACCAGTAGCATTAACCGGAGTGAAAGGTACACTATTATATGTATTTCTTGTACTTGGACGATATGCTGTAGCGTTATAAGTTTTTTTTTCTACACTACTACCTGGTGTACCATTATAATTATTCATTTTATCATTTCTTTGAATATTTTTTTGAATATGACCACTACGTGTTGTTTGTTTTTTTTCAACCCCAGTGGTTGTAAACCATCTATCAGAACCACTTTCATAATATGTATCAGGCGCATATTTTTCTACTTTAGCTTGATTACCTCTTTCCTTAATATAATATGTCGCAGGACCTTGATGATTTTTCAATGAATAACTTTCTTTAGGATTAGTTGTTACACGTAAATCATCGACTGTTTTAGGTTGCCATACTTCACGAGCATCCATTCCTGAATTAAAACCACCAGTTCCAGACTTTTCAAACCCTTTATTTAATCCAGGTCCAACCATTTGTGATTCAAAAGGTTTAACATTTGCTATTTTTTGACTTGGATTTACACGTGATTGATAAAAATCACTCATATTAGGTGCACCATTTGAATGCTGCATATTCTCTTGAGGTTTAAATAAAGGAGCTTGTTCAGTTTTTCTTATTGTTTGTGAACCTGAACCGTTCATATTATCTAAAATACCTTCTGTAATTTTAGAATCAACTGTCATCCCACGTACTTTAGCACCAAAATATGGTTGCATATTATTATGTGAAAATTGTTCTACATTTATTGGTTCACCTGTTAGACTTTGAATTTGTTTATTATTACTATTAGTATTATTATTATTTAAACTACCATCAAAATATTTAGTTTTACTATCATAATTACTTTGTAGTACCTTTTCATTATTATTTGATTCACTTGGAGCAAATGTAACTTTTTTAACTAAAGGTTTACTGTTAGCATTATTAACATTATTATATTGTCTATTTTTTGATTCTAATTTTGTAAATCCTTCACGTGTTACATTTTGATTATTTGTATTATTATTATTTGAATTATTAGATACTACATATAAACCACCTAATGCTACTAAAGGTATTGCTAATTCCATATATATATTTATATATGATAAAAATATAATTTATTTTTAATTAATATTACCTAAATGAATTTTTATCTTGGTAATATTATATGTCTATAGTCCCTTTTAATATTTCAGATGGTGAACTTTTCTATTTAAAAACAAATCATATAAAATCACAACCACCGTTTAAAATGAATAAAGTAACAAGTGCATATTTTCACAATTGTTCTCATAATGATATGTGTACAATATGGACACTTTTATTTAAAAATATAGAAACCTGTAAAAATAATATTAAATATGGTCATGATTATATTTTAAATTCATTAGATTATTTTGATCTAATTATTATAAATGATTTTTTAACAGAAGAAGAGATAGAAACCAAATATATAGAAAAATTTTTAGACATTATTTCAAAAAAAGGCGAATTAATAATATTTTGTAATTCAGAAAAAAAACATAATCTAGTCGTAGAAATATTAGATACTAATTTAAAAAAAAAATTTTTTGAAAAAAATTTAGGATTAAATAAAGATAATCTTTTTTTGAAAGTTATAACAATAACTGTTTAACATTTTTTTTTATAATAATCCTTTTCTAATATACGTGTTTGTAAATTATTATGAAATGGCATTATTACATGTTGTTGTGGATCAAAAGGTAAATCTACATAACGTTGTTGTTCTACGTCTCTTAATTCCCATGCAGGATTTGTTGCTCGTGATTGTTTAACACTTTCTTTAGTTGTACCATATTGTTGTGGTTTATTTATTACATTATGGTTATCATATTGAGCAATATCACGATTTAATTGTCTAGTTTGACCCCGTAAATCATTTTCGATATCTATTGAATTAGAACTTAAATTAGCACCCCATTTTTCTAATCTTATATGTGGATCTTCTACATAATTCATATTTACACCATTACCAGGAACATTTAACTGATATTGTCCTATAGCAGTCATCTGTTCTAATTGTTTTTGTATTCTTGCTGGATCATCATAAAATCTTGTAAATGACATAATATATATATTATAATAAATTATTTATAATATATTATTTAATTACGTAGTGGTCTTTGGTTCTTTTCTACAACTAAAGGATCTGGCATTATCATAGTTGGTTTATTTGATATTGATAATGTATTAACATTTTTATATTGAGGTTTTTCATATACATGTGGTTTTACTAAATTAGTAGAATTTATTCCAAATAAATACGATTCTATGTTCACAGGATTATAAGATAATTCATCTCGTGGAATATGTGCACCATTTAATCCTAAACCAGGTAACATTGTATTTGGTGTTTTACCACTTGAACTATTTTCATAAAATGTATAATTTTTTACTAATTCAAAATTACGTTGTTCAATTTTGTAATTATCACGATTATTTTTATTTCTTGTAGATGCCATCTATAAATTAAAAAGATATTATTTATTGAAATAATTATTCATTTCAATTAAACATTTATCATCTATTTTATCATTATTATATAATGATTTTAGACAATTGTGTGTTATTTGTAAACAATCAAATGTAAATAATAACATAAAATTCATTAAATCTATATCACAATCTGATGGACACAACATATTATTATTACTATTCATTTTTATCATCCATTCCTTAAATGATATATTATCTTTTACTTCATTGTATATTTTTTCGATTACAGTTGATATTGAATTATGATAATTTTCTAAATAAAATACTTTTAAAAATTGTTTCTCAAATTCACTGTCTTGTTTGTCTTCATTAATTAAATCTTTATAATTAATATCATAATTAAAATTATATTCATTGTTTAGTTTTTTTAAATTCATGTAAATTAATATATAATTAACTATTTATATGAATTTATTTATGCAATATTTTTATCACGATTCATATCTCTAGATGGCATACCACCACGTATCCAACCATCTGTAGCATCAGATTCAATAACACGTGATGAATTTCCCATTTCTTCTTTCATATCAGGTAATAATGGATAATTTTTGTATTGTGAAAAGTTTACTTCTGACATAGGATTTGCTGTTTTACGATTAGTATGTGATTCACCTTGTTGAATTTGACTTTCTACAATTGGATTACCACGTCCACGTCCTAAGTAAGGAACACTTGCATAAGGACGATGAAACAATGATAATTTTCCTGGTTGGGATACTTGATCTTGTCTAATTAAATTAGAGTTAACATCTACATTTGAACCACCCATACTTAATTGTTTACCTCCTGAATAATTAACATTTGGTTGTCTTGTAGCAAATTCAATAGGATTTGTCATATTACTATCTTTTGCATAATAATTTGTTAATAAATAATCTTGTTGTTTTACATTTTGACGATCAGAAACATTCATACTACATAAATCATTTCCTATGCGTGCCATATTTTGAAACGTATAATCAGATACATGTGCCATAATATATATAATAAATATAATATTATTTTTTAATATTATATAAATTCATTGTTAATTATAATTAATTTAATGTTGCCATGTCTGTTTTACGTGATGGCATATCACCATAACAAAACTTAGCAAATTCTTCTTGAGCATTTGGATTAGTTGTATTAGCAGGTGTATAAAAAGATCTCATTGATTGATCAAATTGAAAATTATCTCCTAAATCTTGAAATAATCGTTTATCTATGTCTTTGTGATTACTATTTAATTCTTTAATCATTTGTTTTGTATTATCATTTATTATTTCAACATTATCTTTTGTATAAGAAGGAGGAGCACTTGTTCTATTAGGTTCATCTTGAATATGTGTTAATAATAAATTACTCATAGGATTTTTACTATTTGATTTATATGCTGTAGGTTTTAAAATACTTAATAATTTATTAGAACCATCTTCTTTAGTTAAAAAACTTTCTATTTTTTTATTTTCTATATTATTATGGTATAAGAATATAATTAGTGCTAAAGTAATCAAACCTACAATTATAAAATGTATACTTCCTCTAAAAATATATCCTAAAAGACTTAAAATAATAACCATGCGTGTTATTGAATTCCATTTTTCAGCATATGATAATGTATCATTTGGCCATAAATTTTGCAATTTATCCTTTTTTAATAATACTAAAGGATCATCTACCCAAAATTTATCTTCTTGATTTTGCATATATAATTGCCTTATTTTTTATTTTTTATTTTTCTTTTTCTTTTTCTTTTTATTATTTGTAGTACTTGGTCTCATTGATTTTTCTACCTTTTCTCCTGTACTAAAAGAAGTAAACTCTAATTCATTTACCAATTTTTCAACTTCTTCTTCTGTCATAGGTTTATAATTTGCTTCTCTTATTTTTTTTTCTTCTTCTTCTTTTTTCATTTGTTCTTCACGTTTCATTCTCATCATTTTTGCTTTTTCCATTGCTTTTTCACGTGCTGTTTGTTTTTCCATTTGATTTTTAAATGCATTCATATTAAATTTTGCTTTTTTTCCCATACCAGGAATATTCATTCCTTTTAACATTTGTTCTATATTTTCCATACCAGGCATATCCTTCATTTTTCTCATTAAATCACTTGCTTCACTCATTAATTCTTTTTCATCTATTTGACCAGATTTAAGTTTTGTATCTAATTTACTACCAACCTTTTTAACTAATCCCATAAGTTTTCCAGGATTTTTAAACATTTTTTTCAATACATCTTCTGTATTTGTTGAACCTGAAAAATCAATATCTAATTCTCCTGCTGTTTCTTCAGCAATTTCGGTTGCTAATTTTCCTAATTTACCATCTAACATAGAAGAAATATGGTCATGAAGAGTTTCTGGATTGGGCATATTTTCAAAAACATTTCTAAAATGTTCATTATTTGATTTAGTTTCTTTACTATCATCCTTATCTTCATCATTATTTTCATCATCAGACAAATCGTCTCTATTTGAAAAGATATCTTGAATATTTTCCATTACATCACTTAATTTATCTTTGAAATCATTTTCATCAATAGCTTCAAATAATTTTGCTGTTTCACCAAATGATTCCCTATCTTTAATATTACCAACACTTGTAAATAATATCAATTGTAAATATTTCCAAAGTTTTTCTTTAGTACTATCAGATACATCTTCTAAATTCCATAAATCTTTAAAATTTAATCCTGGTAAAAATTCACAATTTGTTTCTGAATCTTTTTCAAATATTTCTTCATTTTGATATAAAATATCGAAAAATCTTTCAGGATATACATTTTTTATATAATTAAATAACATATCACCATCCAAAGTATTATCTTGATAATAACTATCAATTATATCACTTGTTTCTGGAAACGCAAATTTAATATCTTTACATAAATCATTAATTACATTTTTAAACTCTTCTGGTACAACAATATTAGAATCGTTTTCAGTTTTGCCTGTTTCTTGTGAAGTATTATCTACTTCTACTTCTTTTGACATTATTAATTATATTTATAAATATTTTTTAAATATAATTTCATATATATTAATTACTAAAATACATTTGTGATAATTTTGTTAAATTTTGAATATATTTCATACAAGCTTGTTGATTTACTTCATCCATATTTCTTATAGGTTCTCTTAATCTTTCTATGGTTTGTACAACTTTATCTGCTTCACCTAATACTTTTACATCTTGTTTGTAATCTTTTTCAATAAAAAATTTAATATCACCTTCTTCTATTTTTTCATTATAAACATCAGAAATATGTTCTTTCCATATTTTTATTAATAGTTTTGGATTACCTTTTCTTACCATTGTAATCATATTCTTTGAAAGAATTAAATCTTTATCGTTTGGAAAAATTCTAAGAATATCTTCAATAAATTCACTAAACTGATTATTAAAACCACTCAAAATAGGATTTGACATTTTATATATATATATTTCTTTTTTTAATTAATTTCTTTATATAATTAATTTATTAATCAAATTAATTATAAATAATATGAATACTATTATGAATAAGGCATTTTATTGTTATATACATCTTTTGCACGTTCTTCTTGTAACTTTTCTATAGTCATTCCTTGTCCATTTCCCACTTTATCAGGTACATAATTATCGACTGGTGTAGAAATAGATTGATTTTCATTTAATGTTACGTAATGATGCATTTGTCTTGTACCTCCACTACCTTTTGATTGTAAATCTTCTGCGTTCATATCTAAAAAACTAAAATTATCTGAACATACATAATTATTACCTCCAAAACCAAACGGTTGTGGTTCATCATTTACTATTTCTACTTCACGATTTTTTTGATTTATATAATTCATTATTTCACCACCTGATAATACACGATTTCCATGATTTTGTAATAATAATGACGGCACTTTTGTAATTACAGGTGGTAATGGTACATTTTGTCCATTATCTAATTGAATTATTATATTATTATTACTATCTTTACTTCTTTTATCAATACAAATATAATAAAATTTTTTTTGTATATTTGATTTAGATAATATTCCAAGTAATTGCTTTGAATGTTGACAACTATTACTATAATATAATATGTCCATGTTTTATTCACACATTTTTTTTTTATACTTTTTATATTTTATAATTTTTATTTATAAAAATTGATATAAAATTTTAATAATCATTTATTTTATATAAAATGGCAGAACCTATTATAACAAATACTAATGCTAGCAATAACAATATCACATTTACAATTGAAGGAGTAGACGTAAGTATTGCTAATGGACTTAGAAGAACTATTATGTCAGATATACCTGTTGTTGTATGTAAAACATATCCAGAAAGTGAAAATAATGCAATAATTACAAAAAATACAACACGTATGAATAATGAAATTATTAAGCAACGATTAAGTTGTATTCCTATTCATATTGATGATATGGAATTTCCTATTGAAACATATATATTAGAAATTGATGAAACAAATACAGATGAAAATGTTAAAATAATTACAACAGAACATTTTAAAATAAAAAATATTCAAAATGATCAATATTTACCAAAAGATAAGGTTAAAAAAATTTTCCCACCAAACAGCATTACAAAACAATATATAGATTTTGTTAGACTTAGACCTAGAATTTCTGATGAAATTCCTGGTGAATCATTAGTAATGACTTGTAAGTTTAGTATATCAAATGCTAAAGATGATGGAATGTTTAATACTACACACACATGTGTATTTAGTAATACACCTGATAATGATAAAATAGATTCTGAATGGTCAAAAGAAGAACAAAAATTAAAAAAAGATAATCCAGATAAAGATTTAACAATTGAACACGATAATTTTATATTATTACAAGGTCAACGCATTTTTGTTTTAAATAGTTTTGATTTCGTTATTGATTCTATTGGTATTTATGATACTACTTCATTAATTGAACAAGGATGTAATATTATTATAAAAAAATTAGAAAAATTTATTGATGATATTCAAAAAAATACTGATTTAATTTATCAATCAGAAAGTACAATCAAAAATTGTTTTGATATCAAATTAATTAACGAAGATTATACAATTGGAAAAATATTAGAATATTATTTATATTCGGAAATGTATGATACTGGAAAATTATCATATTGTGGATTTAAAAAATATCATCCTCATGATAAGCATTCTATTATTAGAATAGCATATAATAATGATGATAATATTGATAACATTGTAAATGATTTAATGCAAATAACTAATAAAGGTATTATTGTTTTTAAAAAAATTATTGAACAATTTCAATAAAAAATGTACAAATATACAATGTAATATTTTTATATTTTATATTTTTTTATTTTTTATTTTATTTTATTTTAACATATTTCTAAGCCTTCGACACCAGATGCATATTGACGAACTAGTTTATGTCCTACATTTTCTTGTGGTCTCATATTGTAATTTAATGAATACATTAATCTTGCCTCTGGTAATTCATTTACATAATTTTTAATGTTTTCGAACTGAACTGTCTTACCAGTACCTCTAATATTTTTGATGTAATCCCCATGAATTTCATACAAATGTGATCGCAATTCATATGGTAGTTCGTTTAATTTCACAGAATGTTGTTTAAAGCAACGATAGTAATTATAAAACAATGCTTGTGTAAAATTATGAACTTTATCACGAAATTTCAGAAAATCATTTTCAAATTCAGGATAAACATGAAGAAACAATTCCATATTTTTTTCTTTTCGCAATGTCAAATAATGATATTCTAGTTTAGATTGGTTACCACGAAGTTTTGCCAAAAATTCGTAAGTATCGTTTCTTGATTTTGTACGTTCACCAGTAATAATGTTTTTAATAACAATACCTTTAATTACAACATCAATTGGTGTATTCATAATTGTTCTTTTGTATGAAATATCATCATGTTTTGAACTAAAATGTTCAAATATGTTTTTATATGAATCATACTTGGTTAGATTAAATCTTTCAGGCAAACGTACACTTGTATCATTAAACATTTCTTGCAATGTATAAACATCAAAATGTTTAATATAAACAGAATGATTACTTTCTTCATTTAATGAAGAATCTTCATTTGTTATTTCATACGCTTCTACTAATATCAAATTGTTAAATTGATAATCAGAAACAATACGGTTTTCCATATGCTGCATAACAAAAGAATAACAATAATTTTTATTTAATTTTTCAATATTTAAACCTGTTTGTTCAACAGTTTCATAGAACATTTGTTTGAAATTTTTATTTACTGGGGTACCATAACTATAAAATGAATTGTATCCACCTACTTTTGTCTTAGTAGCAATATCCCAACCCATTATTGGACCACTTTTATTCTCTTTATCATAAAACAGATTAATCATAGTCCCTTCTACAAATTCTTCTACTACAACATTACTATGACCAAATTGATACATATTTTCAAAAGAATCCAATGTCATTGATTTCATAGGTGAAAAGCAAACACAATCATTATGCTTGTTAAAAATCATTGAACGACATTTAGAAAGGTTAGAAGAATATGTCGGGTCGTTTTTTTTTAATTCATCTTTATTATAACATATCATGTAATAACCATCCTTATTGTTATCAATCTTACGAAAGATACCTTCTTCAGTGTTTTTTTGAATTTGCTCAATCATTGTTCTTTGTACGAACTCCATTACTATTAATGATTATAGTTTCTTGTTATAAAAAAGTTTCAATTTTTTTTAAAAATAGAATTTAAATGAAGTATTTTTATTCTCTAGTAATATATTAGTAAAATGTCTACAATTAATTCAAAATCAATATTTTTATTATTAGGTGATATAATTAAAATAACTAGTCCTACAAATTCTACTTATCACGAAAAAACATTTGTTGTTGAGTATATTGATGATCAATATATGAAAATTACAAATAATGAATTAAATGATATATTAACATTCAACTCAAATCAAAAATTAAATGATACATCAATTACAAAAATTAAATTATTAAAAAGAATGTCTGAAAATGGTTTTGCAAGACAAAATAATTTAATACCTGGTACATGGATTAATATATATTTTTCCGGTAATATACCAATATGTATTACAGGTTTTATTCAAACTATTGAAGAAGATATGATTGAAATTAAATTATATCCAGATAATAGTTATATTTATTTAGATTTTGCTTACAAAGGTATTCCAAATGATAAAAATATTGATAAAATAGAAATTCGTGATTCACCTGAAGAAAGTGATAATGCAAATGAAAAATGTATTACAAAACAAAGTAATGTTAGTGAAGAATTAGAAGAAAGTGAAAAAAAATTAGAAGAAATAGAGGAAAGTGAAGAACAATTAGAAAAAAACGAAGAAAGTGAAATTAAATATGCTTCTGATCCAGAAAAATATGGTACTCCTGAAGGAACACCACCAGATATTCAAATTAAACGTTACGAAGAAGAAACAAAAATACGTGATGATCAAGTTGTGGAAGAAGTATTAGATGATCAATATTTAAATATAGAATTAGATGATGATGACGATGAAAGCGATTTAGGTGAAATTTTACAATATGTTAAGGTTACTGATGACGAACTTCGTTTTGGTATTCAAGTACAAATTGATGATTTAACAAATGCTTTATTATCTAAAAGTGAAACAAAAAAAGATAAAAAATTATTTAATCAAATAGATAAAAATATAAATAGATTTATTACATTAAGAGAAGACTTTTCAAAAAAAGATCATAATGATTATCCTATTGCACCATTATTTCTTGGAGTAGATAATAAACCTACTGCTGATATATTCAGTAATTTTAAAAATTCACTTCCATGGTTTATACCAACAATGAAATGTAAGCATAAAATTTATGATGTTGCTTTTAATACAAATAATTATCCAGATGCTGAATATACACAATTTTTAGAAGAGCGTGGTTATGAAATAGAACAATTAAATAAATATAATAATTATTCAAACCAAATATATATCGATAAAGCTTATAGTACATTTTCACCATATATTGATGATGAACATTATCAAAGTATTAAATCAAATATACCTATTGATGTAATAAGTCATAATATTAACAATTATGAAAGTAGTCGTGTTAATAACGAGGATATTGTTTTAATTAAAAATGTAAATAATAGAGTATTAGAATCTGATAATTTACACTTAAATGGTTATATTTGTATTTTTGATTATTTGATAGAAGCATCTCGTGCTCATTTAAATGACACTAATATTTTAGAAAAATCTACATTATTGCTACCAAATTTAAAAAAATATAGTAGTGTTCAAAGAAATACAAAATTAAGATCTGTTTCTCTTGATGATTTCGAGAATTTTAAATTTAAAAATATGTTTCATGTATATCGTGAAAATACAGATACAAATACATGGAATGAATTTTTAAACAAAACATTACCAACTAATAGTGATATTATTAATCAATATAAAAATAAGTTAACTGATGTAAATAC
>MDSZ01097691.1_pt1 | contig 15848 bp, 18 predicted proteins | sample 811201 | NCBI WGS metagenome assembly MDSZ01 (sample SAMN05326647, study PRJNA326480) | marine metagenome | isolation source: seawater | place: Indian Ocean: North | collected 2010
ATTTAAGGAAATAAAGCCTAAAACTATGGGTCAGGCCCTAAGAATTGATGGAATTACGCCTGCAGCTGTATATATTTTGTTGTCACACGTTAAAAGAAAGTCTATTAAGCATATAGCTTAATGGATAATGTAATTTTAAATTCCTACAGTAAAATTTTCAATTTAAATGTTTCACGTGAAACTTGTAATGAATTCGAAATCTTAATTTCAATGATTAAAGAAAAAAATAAGGAAATTAATATTATAAGCAAAAAAATGTGTAAAAAAGATGAAATAAGAGAGAGACATATAGTTGATTCTGCACAAATCATTGATTTTATTGATTTAAATAACAATACAACCTGTGATTTAGGAACAGGAGGTGGAATGCCTGGTTTAATTGTAGCAATCATATTGAAAAAAATAAAAAATACTATGAAAGTTAACCTATATGAGAAAAGTTTTCATAAGTGTGCCTTTTTGAAGGAAGTTTCGAAAAAATTAAATTTGAACACTGAAATAATTCAAAAAGATATTTTTAAAGTTAAAAATATTGAAACAGGAACGATAATGTCACGGGCTTTTAAACCAATGCCAATAATTCTTGATTTAGTTAATCATAATTTTAGAAAATTTAAAAATGTAATTTTATTTATGGGAAGTTCCGGAAGAAAAATTTTGAATGATACTCTTAATGAATGGGATTTAGATTATGAAGAAAAAAAAAGTTTAACAAATGATGATTCATTTATTTTAAACATTAAAAAAATTAAAAGAAAAATTTCATGAAAATTATTTCAATAATAAATCAAAAGGGTGGTGTTGGTAAAACAACAACAGTTATAAATTTAGCCTCTGCTTTATCTCAACAAGGAAAAAAAATTCTTGTTATAGATTTAGATCCTCAAGGAAATGCAACAACAGGGTTAGGATTATCCAATACAGAGCAATCGGATAAAACAATATATGGAATTCTTAATGGGACATCGTCGATTATTGATGTAGTCAAAAAAACAAAGTTTGAAGATCTCGATTTGATTACATCGAATGTGGACTTGTCAGGACTAGAGGTAGAGACTGCTGGCGATAGTGATAGAGCATTTATTTTAAAGACTAAATTAACCGCATATTTAAATGATTCTAGAGCATTATACGATTATATTTTAATTGATTGTCCACCATCACTTAGTTTGTTAACGGTAATGGCTTTGGTATCATCTGACTCATTATTAGTACCACTTCAAACAGAATTTTTTGCATTGGAAGGTTTAACTCAACTAATGAAAACTATTGATAGAATTAAAGTAAATTTAAATCCAAAATTAGAGATACAAGGAATACTTTTAACAATGTACGATAGAAGAAATAAATTGTCTTCCCAAGTTGAACAAGAAGCAAGGGAATATTTTAAGGAAAAAGTCTACCAAACAGTAATTCCAAGAAACGTAAGATTATCCGAAGCACCTTCTCACGGTATTCCTGTGTTGATATATGATAAGAATTGCCCTGGAAGTAAATCATATTATAGTTTTACTGATGAATTTATTCTCCAAGAAAATAAAATTGGGAGCGCTGCTTAATGAATTCAAAAATTAAAAAAGGATTAGGAAGAGGTTTATCATCTCTTATTGGAGAAACTAAAGTAGAGTCGAAAACAAATAAATTGCCTTTAAGTGAAATTGTGCCTAATAAATTTCAGCCGCGTAAAAATTTTGATGAAGAAAATTTAGATGACCTAACTAATTCAATAAAACAACGTGGTGTAATTCAACCGATTATAGTTAGACAATCAAATTCTGATAATTCAAAGTATGAAATAATAGCTGGAGAAAGAAGGTGGATAGCTGCAAGAAAAGCTGGCCTACACGACATTCCTGTTGTTGTAACAGAGGCAGATGATTTAAAATCTTTGGAATTTGCTATAGTGGAAAATGTTCAAAGGCATGATTTAAATCCTTTGGAAGAAGCCCAGGGTTATAAAAGACTAATTGATGAATTTTCTTATGATCAAGAAAAAGTTTCCAAATTCATTGGCAAAAGTCGTAGTTATATTACAAACTCTTTAAGAATACTAAATTTGCCAATTGAAGTGTTGAAATTCATTGAAGAAAAAAAAATTTCAGCAGGTCATGCTAAAATTTTAGTTGGTTTGGAAAATGCTATATTTATTGCTAATAAGATTATAGAAAAAAAACTATCTGTAAGACAAGCTGAAAATTTTGTTAAAATCTTCAAAAAAAAGGGAAACTTAATAACTAAGTCCAAAGGTGATCCAAATATTAAAAGCTTGGAGGAATCGATAAGTAATAAAATCGGTTTAAATGTAATAATTAAAAACAATAGAAAAAATAAGGGAACTATAACTTTCTCTTATCACGATATGGAACAGCTTAATAAAATTATCGAAATAATTAAGAGTTATTATTAATTTTTATTGCGTTATCTAATAAGAAATCTGTTACCAGAAAAGTAGAAATTGAGGGATTTTTTTTGACAATTAATTCTATTTTATTAACTTTAATGATTAAATATCTTAAATTATTAGAATTCCATAATTTTATTTGTTGTTTTAAAATTTCTTTATCTTTCCAAAAAATTGGTGGTTTATAAGTAGTAAGAATCTTTTCAAGATCATCATTTTTTTCTTGTTCTGTTTTAATCTTTAATAATCTCTTTAACTTAGTTAAAAAAATTCTTAATATCATGACACAATCTTCAGAACTAAAATTATTTTCATTTAAAATATTCAGAGTCTTATTTTTGTTTTTTGCAAGAGAATTATCAACTAATTCTGATACATGATAATTCTCTGCTAGGTTTGTGATTTTTATAATTTCATTATGATCAATATTTTTTTTTGTTTTTAATAAATTTTCAATTTTAGTTAATTCATTATTTAAATTAATTCTATCTCCTCTAGATCTTTCAACTATAACATTTATGTTTTGTTGTGATAAATTTAATCTTTTTTCCTTTAAAAAATTTTTGGCAATTATAGATAAGGTTTGATTATTATCCTCATAAAAGGGAATACAGACTGTCGATTTATCTTTTTCAAAAAGGGTCCTGATTTTTGACTTTTTATCAAGTGTTTCTGCTTTAAGTATAATTGAAATATCACTTAATTTTTTGTCCAAAATTTCTTTAATTAAAGAAAAAATTTTATCTGAAGCTCGATTTATTATTATTAACTTTTGGTCTTCAAAAAACGATTTGTTTTGAATTTCACTTATAAAATTATCAATATTATTGAGTATTTCATTTTCTTCATAATTGGTTATATTTTTCGGTAGTATTGGTTTAAGGTTTTGTTGAATTGTTTGCTCTATCAGTCCTTTATTGTTTCCGTATAACAAAAAAAAATTAATATTATCAAATTTCTTTATTTTGATTTCAAAAGATTTAATTATCATTTACAAGTTTAAGAAGATAATTATATCTTCAACTATTTTGTTTATTAAGTTATTTTCAACATCGTTTTGATAGGTTGATAAATCATATTTATTTTCGATATTATTGTATGTAAAATCTTCACTAAATGTTTTCGTTTTAATTAATCTATTATTTTCTGTTATAGATAATTTGATCTGTAGAATTGTTTGATATGAAGCAGGCTGTCCTTTTGTGTCTTTTGATACAACTATAATATTTTTATTACTTTCAATTAAAATTTGGCTTTTTATATTGTTGTTATTATCTTTTTTTATTGATAATAAAGATAAAATTTTTCTATTAATTTGTTTATCTCCAGATATGATTATTTCACTAAATTTAATTTCATTTTTTTTTATATAAATAGGTTGATAGCCACAAGCTGTTATAAAAAAAAATATAATAAAAATTTTTTTTATCATTCTAAAATAATATTAATTAATCTTTCTTTAATGTAAATTGTCTTAATAATTCTTTTATTTTCAATATATTTTTTAATTAAGCCCATTTTTTTTATTTTTTCAATAATATCCTTTTCACTAATACTTTTGTTAATTAAAATATTACCTCTTTTTTTACCATTGATTTGAATTACAATTTCTTTTTCATTTGTTTCTAAAAATTTCTCAATTATCTCAGGCCATTTGACTTCTAATTTGTTATTTAATATATCAAGACTTTCAGACGCTAAATGTGGAATTACAGGCATCATAATAATTAAAATTTTTTCAAAATTTTCTTTTAAATTTTTTGAATTTTTTTTAGTTTCTAAAATTTTAATATAAAAATTATAAATATCGTGAAATGTGGCAATGATTACATTGTATCTAAATTTTTCTAGAGCAAAATTAATTTTATCTATAGATTGATTTGTAAAAATATCTATTTTTTCATCTAATACTTCAGTTCTAGTTTCTTGGGTCAAATTAATTATTCCATCAGTCATTAACCAGAATTTCTGAATAAATTTATATGCGGCAGACATTCCGCTTTCAGACCATTGTATGTCTTTTTCAGGAGGACTATCAGATAAAATAAATAGTCTTACAGCATCTGCACCATATTGAGTTATCATTTTTTCAGGATCTACTGTGTTTTTTTTTGATTTAGACATTGACTCTGAGGGACCAACAATAACTTTCTCAGAGGGATTTTTTTTAACAAAAAAATTAATGTTATCTTTTGAAATAACTTCTTCAGGATTTAACCAATTGTTTTTTTGATCTTTATAAGTTTGGTGACAAACCATGCCTTGAGTGAATAAGCCTCTAAACGGTTCTTTAATATTAAAATCCTTATTTTTAAGACTTATTGCTCTTGTAAAAAACCTTGAGTATAGAAGATGTAAAATTGCATGTTCAACACCGCCTATGTATTGATCGACTGGCATCCAATATTTTATATCTTTATTGTCAAATGGTTCAGTTAGATTATTTGATGAGCAAAATCTTAAAAAATACCAAGATGAATCTACAAAAGTATCCAAGGTATCAGTCTCTCTTCTATATTTTTTACCTTTGATTACAATATTTTTCCAATTTTCTAAAGAGTCCAAAGGATTACCTGTCGTATTAAAATTTATTTCATCAGGGAGCATCACAGGTAAGTTTTCTTCAGGAATTTTTATAATTTTATTATTTTCATCATAAGCAATTGGTATCGGACAACCCCAATAACGTTGACGTGATATTCCCCAATCTTTTAATCTATAATTTATTTTTTTTTTCCCAATTCTTTTTTCTTCTAGTATTTTGATAGTTTCTGAAATAGATTTTTCTGGAGCGACTAATCCATTAAGAAATTTTGAATTTATAATTGTTCCTGGCCCTGCATACGCCTCATGTTGAACTTCAAAGTTATCTTTTTCATTATTAGGTTTCACTACGGTTTTGATTTTAAGATTATACTTTTTAGCAAAATCAAAATCTCTTTGGTCATGTGCTGGACAACCAAAAACAGCTCCAAAACCGTAATCCATTAATACGAAGTTTGCAAAATATACGGGAACTCTGATTTCCTTATCAAGGGGATTTATAGCCAATAATTCAGTTTTAAATCCTATTTTTTCTGCTTGTGCTATTGACTCCTCTGTTGTTCCAGTTTTTGAACATTTTTCCCTAAACTTAATAAATTCAGAATTTTTTTCATATAGTTTTGATAATGGATGATCAACAGAAAGTGCTAAAAATGAAAAACCGAATAATGTATCAGGACGAGTTGTATAACATTTTATAAATTTAACTTCTTTGGAACCTTCGATCTCAAAATCAATTTCACATCCAAAAGATTTGCCAATCCAATTTTTTTGCATTACTTTTACTTTTTCAGGCCATTGATCCAAATTATTTAAATCCTCTTGTAATTCTTCAGCAAATTCAGAAATTTTAAAAAACCATTGATTTAATTTTTTTCTTTCAACTACAGCTCCAGATCTCCATCCCTTACCATTAATAACTTGTTCATTTGCTAAAACAGTTTTATCAATAGGGTCCCAGTTTACATAACTTTCTTTACGATAAACTAATCCTTTATCGTAGAGTTCTAAAAATAATTTTTGTTGATGCTTATAATAATCAGCAGAACATGTTGAAATTTCTTTACTCCAATCAATTGATAAACCAAGTTTTTTTAATTGATTTTTCATTACTTGAATATTTTCTTCAGTCCATTGTTTAGGATTCAGTTTATTCTGCTTTGCTGCATTTTCTGCTGGCATACCAAACGAATCCCAACCCATTGGATGTAACACATTGAAACCAATTAATGATTTGTATCTAGCTAAAACATCCCCTATTGTATAGTTTCGTACATGACCCATGTGTATTTTTCCTGATGGATATGGAAACATTTCTAAGCAATAAAATTTTTTTTTCTCTAAATTAATATTAGCTAAAAATGAATTATTTTTCTTCCAATAATTCTGCCATTTTTCTTCAACTAATTTGAAATTGTATCTACTCAACTTATTCTAATTTTTTTTGTTATCTGTTGGAACAACTTGGTACGGATTATCTTTAGCATTTTTAGCTGCATCAGCTTTCTGAATTTTAGCTGCTTTTTTTAAAACAGCTAATTTTATTTCGTTGTCTAATTCTGAACTCATTAATTGTGTATTACATGCTTGATTATTATTACAAATCTTTTTATAAACTTTAACTTTTATACCGTCTGCTCTAATTTCATTAGATAAAAAATTAATCATGATTTTTATTGACTCTTGTGAGTCTAGATTATCAGAATACCAATCAGTAATAATAATTCCTCCACTATAATCAGCAGTTGTTAGTGGTACAAAATCTAGAACATCCATAGCTGCTCTCCACATTTCATTAGAGGTTGCAAATTCAAAAGAACCTGACCCTTTTTTATTACCACCAATTGTTATACCTCTTCCTTCTTTAATGTTTCTCTCTCTTTTTTCAGCATCATTTATAGGCACATCTTTGACATCGGCTCTTTTAAGCTTAATACCGCCACAGGATTGGAAGAAAGATAAAATTAAAATAATTAAAAAGAAATTTTTTATATAATTGGCTATTTTATTTGAAAACATTAGAGATGTATAATTTGCTTATAATTTTATTTAAATAAAATTTTTTAAGAAAAATAGAGTGATTTATAGGGTATTTTGCATTAAAAACGTGATTGTGTGGTAAAAATACAACATATAAGAAAAAAAACATTAAATTTAATTGTTTTGAGGATATTTTAAGGCTTTTTCACTTATAAATGACCCGTTCATATTATTAATAATATAAAAGGAGTAAATATGAAAAACATGAAAAAAGTAGGTCTTTCAGCTTTAGCTGGATCACTTGTAGCTTTCTCAGCTAACGCTGTTGAAATGAGTGTATCAGGTACTGCAGAAGTAACTTACACAACAAACGGTGGTACTAACACTGCAACTGGTAACCCTTGGGGATCTAATACATCATTAGCTTTCACAGGTACTGGTGATGTAGGATTTGGTGACGCTACAATCAAAAGAACATTTAATGATAACATTGCTGCTGCATTATCAACGTGGATGACACTTGATATGGGTGCTATGGGTAAACTATCATTCGATGGTAATGGTGGTGGTTTAGAAGGAACTACTGCACATGATGATATCCTTCCAACTGCTTATGAAGAAGTTTGGAATGGTGTATCAGGTACAAGTGTACTAGGTGCAGCTTCTAACGACACAATTGGATACAGCAATACTGTAGGTCCAGTAACTGTTTCACTAGCAAGAACTGGTGGTGGAACTGCTGGAACAGGTGACGGTTCAAATGACGGTGAAGGTAATACTTCGTCTATTTCTGACTGGCACGTGAAAGTTGCAGTACCAATGGTTGAAGGTCTAACAGTAGCTTACGGTCAGTCTAAAACTGAGTTTGCTATTCAAAGTGAAAATGATGATACTTCAATGGTTGGTCACTTGTTATACAGCTCAGGCCCAGTATCTGTTGGATACAGAATTGCTGAACAGCAAGATGGTTCAAACGGATCTAACGGTCTAAACGTTGAAGCTTATTCAGTTGCGTTTAACCTAAACGATGAAATGTCAGTTTCATTTGCAACACAGGATACTGAATACGATGTTCCATCTGGAACAAACGTAACAGAAACTGTTGATGCGATTAACGGTTCGTACACAGTAGGTGCAGCGTCTGTAAGAGCTACTATGTCAGAGTCAGATAATGACGGTGGTGTAACTGGTACTACAGATGAACACATGGAACTAAGTTTAATATTATCATTCTAATATAAACTAAGTTTAAATTTTTAAAGGCCCCAATTTTTATTGGGGCCTTTTTTATTTCAGATTGTCAATTTTTTTAAAAATATCCTCCATATATCTTTCATATTTTTGATAAGAAAATACTGAAGAATTATATAAGGGTTGTCTTGCTTGTGTTGAGCTAACAGTTTTAATTGGTCTTTTATTTTTATAGAAGTTTAAACAATTTTCCTCAAAATCTAAGTCACAAAAATTTAATAATTTTTTAATTTCATTTTCAGGATCTTTTATAATTTTTTCATAATTTGCGTGGTAGATTTGACTTTCAAATTTATTATTCCAAAATTTCATTAGTTCATGATATTCTTTATAAAAATTAAATAAATCATCAAAATCATATGTAAAATGTAAACGATCATCAAAGTCATTCTTATAAAGTGATAATATATTGTCTTTTGGATTTCTTGTACAAAGAACTATTTTAGAATTTGGTAAAAGGATTTTTATAATTCCAATCCATGAAAAGTTTAATGGAGCTTTATCAGTAAAAACTTTAAAATTTGGATCAAATTTTTCAATTAAATTAAGGTAACTATTTGCAATTATTTTTTTATTCTCTTCACTCAAACTTGATAATTTTGAAGTATCTAAAATTTCTTTATCATAAAAATTATGCCTGATGATTCTATTTATATAATCTAATTCACCACAACCATAAACTTTAGAATGTGTAGAAATGATTTGTTCAACCAGGCTTGTTCCAGATCTTGGAAGGCCTACAATAAAAATAATTTTTTTATCTTCTAAATTTTTTGGATTAATCTCGATATTATAATCTTTAAAAAATTTTTTTAATGTTTCGAAAGTTTTAAAATCATTTGATAAATTTAAATTTAGCAATTTTCTTTTTGTAGTATTTGCTAGTTTTATATATTCAAAAGATTTTTCATAATCTTTAAGGTCTTCGTAAGCCTTTCCTAAAGAGAAATATATATTTATTTTTTGTATATCATTTAGTTTTAATATTTTTAATTTTTCTTCCATTTTTTTAATGTGAGGATGATCTTTAGTATATTTTGTTGATCGACTTATCAATTTATCTGCATTAGTTATTGAAGGATCAATTTTTAAAACTTTTTCAAATCTTTCATTTGATTTATCAAAATTTCCAATGCTCTGATAAACTAATCCTAAGTTATAATGTGCTAGTGAATTTTTATCATCTATTTGAATAGCTTTAGAAAGCTTTTCAATAGCTCTTTCAAAATCATTCATTTCAAAATACAAGTTTCCTAAATTTACTATTGCATTAACAAAATCAGGCTTAATTTTTAATGCTGTTTCATAATTATTCTTTGCATCTTCAAATTTTTTTTGAGATTTGAATACATTTCCTAAATTATTATAAGCTGCGATATTTTTATTATCTAAACCAATTATATAAACAAAAGCATCCTCTGCTTTTTTCAAATTTCCAAGTCCTTGATAGCAAGAACCAATTAAATTAATTAAATAAATATTATTTGGAATTTTTTTTAATAATAATTGAGACTCTTTAATTACATATTGGAAATTTCTAGCATTGTAGTGATTAACTAGTTTTTCAATTTTATCTTTAATTATTTGTTTTTCCATTAAATTTGTATTTTTCTATATAAGATATTGATGCAAAACCAAAACAGTTTATTTTATTAATTAATTTTATATTCTCTTTATTAATTCCACCTAATGCCACAGTGTTTTTATTAAAATGTTTGCTTAATATATTAAATTTTATAGGTCCTAAAAAATAATTTCTTTTTTTTACTTTGAATAATGGAGAAATAAATAGGATATCTATTTTTTGTCTTCTTTTTTCTGCTATCTCTTTTAAATTGTGTGCAGAACCGAGAAGTGAAAATTTTTTTTTGTTAAAGTTAGTAGGTATTGGTGTTTTGTTAAAAGATGGTATATATGCGCCATCTAAATTATGGCTAATTGCTAGTTTTAAGTTATTTGCCAAAAATAATTTTCTATTTTTTAATTTACAAATCTTTTTAAGTTTAACAATATCATCTATATTAAACTTATTATTATAATTTCGATAAATAATATGAATATTTTTGTCTAAATTATTTATAGTCGATTTGTCAAATTTGTTAATTAAATAAAAAGATTTTTTATGCATCATACCATTTTGAACTTATTAAGAATTAAAGAAGAAATAAACTTAAAAGATGCTAAAAATGTAAAAGTTATAGCTGTGAGTAAAACTTTTAATGAGGAAAATATTTTTCCATTGATTGAATTTGGTCATTTGGATTTTGGTGAAAATAAAGTTCAAGAAGCAATTTCGAAATGGAGTGAAATAAAAAAAAAACACAATCAAATCAAACTTCATATGGTTGGAAAACTTCAATCTAATAAAGTTAAACAAGCAGTCAAAATTTTTGATTACATTCATTCCCTAGATAACATTAAACTTGCAAAAAAAATTGCACAGGAGCAAAATCAAATAAATAAAAATTTGAAATTATTTATTCAAGTTAATGTTGGAGATGAAATACAAAAGAGTGGAATCAACATTGATGAAGCTAAAAATTTTTTAGATATTTGTAAAAATGATTTAAATTTGAATATAATAGGACTTATGTGTTTGCCACCTATAAATGAAAAATCTGATAAACATTTTGTTAAAATGTTAGAACTAAAAAAAGAATTAAATTTAAGTGAATTGAGCATGGGTATGTCGAATGATTATTTGACAGCTATAGAATATGAAAGTTCTTTCGTGAGAATTGGATCAAAAATTTTTGGTCCAAGAGGTCAATAAATTTTAATCTTTGTTCCCTTATTTATTAATCTCAACATTATTAAAAAATCTTTTTTACTTAAAGCAATACACCCAGCTGTTGGTTTATAATCACTTGTTAAATGTAAGAAAATGCAACTTCCTTTTCCAAGAATTCTTTTTTTATAATTGTATTTGATTGGTATCAATAAATCATATTTATGATCTTTTCTAAATAATTTTTCACATTTAATTTTTTTTTTATTCTTTAATAATTTATTGTAATTTTTCTTATCATTTTTATCATCACACCATCCCATTAATTTTTTAATTTTTATTTTTTTAAGTTTTGTAGCTAGTTTTTTAATTCTATCTTTTCTAAAATAAAGATGTTCTAATTCATATATTCCTTTAGGTGTGCTTTTATCTCCTTCTATTTTATTATTTGAAATACCATTTTTTCCAATAGAACATTTAAAATGAAATTCATTGATCTGAAGTGTGTGTTTATTTTTCTGTAAAATTATCATATTCTTTATTTTAATGGATAATCAAAATTTAATAATTTATAATTTTCCAACTATTTTTGAAATATTATCTGAAGTTGAAAATAATTTAAATTTTAAAATTATTAAATTTAATAAGGAAGATTTAGTTAATTTTGATGAAACACAATATCAAAATTTTATTTTTCTTTCTAAAGAGAAAATTTCTAATATTGATAATCAATTTATCCTCAATAATTCTCCTATAAAATTAAAAAAATTAATTGAAAGTTTAAATATTCAATTTTTGAAAATTAATTATAAAGATCAATCAAATTATAAAGTAGGTAATTATAATATAGACTTAAATTCTAAATGTATTTTTAAAAAAAATGTAAGTTTAAAACTTACTGAAAAAGAAATAAATACAATTCTCTATCTATCAAAAAATAAAAAGTCAATTTCTATCAAAGAACTACAGATAGAAGTTTGGGACCATAAATCTTTACTAGAAACGCACACTGTCGAAACACATATTCATCGGTTAAGAAAAAAGATTAAAGAAAAATTTAATGATGAAAATTTTATTAATAGTTCAAAAGAGGGATATAGTATTAATTGAAAAAAAAAAATTTAATTGTGAAGGATTTATTTTCTAAGAAATACAAGCCAAGAATTGTTAAACCAAAAAAAGGAAAAGGAAGTTATAAAAGAAAAAATAAAATTAAAGTCTAGCACCAATTTGTTGAATAATTTTTGAAGCCATTTCTGTACCTTTTTTAAGAGAAGCTTTTTGAGAAAAATTATTTAAATATCCATGTAAATAGCCAGCAGCAAATAAATCTCCAGCACCTGTAAGATCAATTATATTCAGATTTTCTTCTACACCTACCTCGATGATTCCATTTCCTGTTATAGAGATTGCACCTTTGCTTCCCCGGGTAATTACTAAGTGCTTTTTAATTGACTTACCAAATTCTATAACTTCTTCAAAATTTTTTGCATTAATAAGTGAAATAATTTCATCCTCATTTGCAAATGTAACATCTAATTTATTTTTTACTAATTCTAAAAAATGAGATTTATGTCTATCAACACAGAATTTATCTGATAAAGACATAGCAACTTTATTTGCATTACTTATTGCTTTTTCAAAAGCTTTTTTTGGCTCTCCTTTATCCCATAAATAACCTTCAAGAAAAATTATCTCATTTTCTTTTATTACTTTAATATTAATATCATCCTTATTAATTTTCCCGGCTATTCCTAAAAAAGTACACATTGTTCTTTCAGAATCGGGTGTAATCAAAATAAGACAAGTACCTGTAGGAAGAGTTTCTTTTTTTTTGTTATAAACAAAATTAACATTTTCCTTTTTAAGTCCATTTTCGTACTTTATTCCTAATTCATCATCAGAAATTTTACCAATAAAGCCTACATCATTGCCAAGTTGTGATAACCCAACTATTGAATTAGCTACAGAACCTCCAGAGATAGTTTTTTCAATATTTAAGTTAGAAATCAAATTTTGAAATTCTTTTTCATCAAATATTAACTTCATATTACTTTTTACTAGGTTATTTTGGGAAATAAATTCTTCATTAACTTTACAAATGACATCAACGATAGCATTTCCAATACCTAAAATTTTCATATTAAGCTTTTTTAGTTATTACTGGTTTTTTTCTTTTAGGATAACAAGTAGTACATATTTTACAAGTCAATCCATAGCAATCTCTTGCTTTACAGAATTGCCTTCCATAATAGATAATTTGTAAATGAAGTTTATTCCATTTATTTTTAGGAAATAATCTTTTAAGATCTTTTTCCGTTTGAATGACATTTTTTCCATTAGTTAGTCCCCATCTTTGCGCTAATCTATGAATATGAGTATCTATTGGAAATGCAGGATAACCAAAACCTTGTGACATAACTACACTTGCAGTTTTGTGACCCACTCCAGGAAGTTTTTCTAATTCATCAAAAGTTTTTGGTACTTTTTTATTGTATTTTTCAATTAATATTTTTGAAAGATTGTAAATACTTTTGGCTTTTACTCTAAAAATTCCTATTTTTTTAATTAATTTCTCAATTTTTTTTGGACCTAATTTTCTAAAATGTTCAGGTTTATAATATTTTGGATAAATATTTTTAGTAACATTGTTTACATTTATATCTGTACATTGAGCTGAAAGAAGTACTGAAATTAATAAAGTAAAAACATTTCTACTTTTTAATGGAACAGTTATTTTTGGGTAAGTTTTTTCAAGTAATTTTAAAACTATTCTTGCTCTTTGAACTTCATTCATTATTTGAAATTCATAAGATCTCTCATCGAATAGAGACCTGGCTTTTTTGTCATTAGCCATCTTGCAGCCGATAAAGCACCATCAGAATAAAGAGATCTATCAAAGGCCTCATGATTTAAAGTAATTATTTCTTTTTTATTTGAGAATTTAACCTCATGTTCTCCAATAATCTCGCCTTTTCTAATTGAATTAAAGTTTATTTTATTTCCATAAGGAAAATTTTTTTTATTTAGATATTTTTTTCCAATTAAGTTGTAAAAATTTTTCTTTTTTCCAGTTGCTATTCCCTTACCTAACATAAAAGCGGTTCCTGAAGGATAATCTTTTTTATGTTTGTGATGAATTTCATAGATTTTACTTAAAAAATCTTTTCCTAGAGAACCAGAAGTAATTTCTGTTAGGTACATTAAAAGATTTATTCCTAAACTCATATTACCTGCTTTAAGAATTGGTATTTTTTTTGAATATTTTAGGATTATTTTTTCCTGATTTTTTGAAAATCCTGTCGTCCCTATAACTACCCTTTTTTTTAACTTAGATGCAATCCTAAGAATTTGCAAAGTACATTTTGGAATTGTAAAATCTATAATTAAATTAGCTCGTTTAAACGATTGTTCTGAATTTACCTTAATTTTAATTCCATTAATTTTTTTTTTTATTTCTTCACTTTCAGTGAGGGTAACTATTTTGAAACTTTTATTTTGTTTTGCAGATCTAATTATCTGTTGACCCATTCGGCCCATACATCCTGTAATAGCTAAATTTATTTTTTTCATCTAAAAAATTAAATAGGAAACTAGCACAACAGAGACAACAATTATAGACCAAATGAATAAGTTTTTCAAAAATTGTTTTGATTTTCTATTTGTTTGAATAAATCTAGGAAGGACCATGATTAATACAGCTATCAGAAAAATAGCTGGTATTATTTGCTCTAAAGACATTATTAATTATTCCAAAAGCTCTTTGCCTTTTGAAAAAATTTTTTAATACTTGGATTAGATTTTTCGTTTTCTATTTTTCTAAATCTTTCTAACAATTCTTTTTGTTCTTTATTTAAATATACAGGTATTTCGGTTTTAACTTGAACATATAAATCCCCATAATCTCCTCTTCTCATAAAGGGCATACCTTTGCCTTTGAGTCTAAATTGCTTTCCATCTTGAGTGCCATCAGGTATCTTAATCTTTGCTTTTTTACCATCAATTGTTGGTATTTCAATTGTTGTTCCAAGTGCAGCATCAGCTATAGAAATTGGAAATTCAAAAAACAAATTTACATCTGATCTTTTGAATAGTTCATGTGATTTTACATTTATAAATAAATATAAGTCTCCAGAAACTCCACCTCTCGTACCTGCTTCACCTTTCCCAGCAAGTCTTATTCTAGTTCCATCATCTACTCCCTTGGGAATTGTTACTGATATTTTTTTTGAAATTTGTTTATTGCCTTGTCCACTACAATCAGTGCAAGGGTGAGTTATTTCTTCTCCGCTACCAGTACACTGAGGACAAGTTTGTTGAACTGTAAAGAAACCTTGATTAGTTCTAACTCTTCCATTTCCACCACAATAGGTACATCTATCTGGATTGTAGCCTGGTTTAGAACCATTACCCTTACACGTAGAGCATTTTTCAGAGGTAGAAAACTGAATGTTTTGTTTTTTGCCTGAATAAGCTTCTTCTAATGTAATAGATAAATCATATCTTAAATCTGAACCCCTGTTATTTGAGTTTCTACCTCTAGAACTTCTTCTTCCACCACCAAAGTCACCAAAAAAATCTTCAAAGATATCTGAAAAATCAGCTCCACTAAAACCGCCAAAGCCACTAAAACCTCCTTGACCACCTCCTCCATTTTCAAATGCAGCATGACCAAAGTTATCATAATTTTCTTTTTTTGATTTGTCTGACAAAACACCATAGGCTTCACTGGCTTCTTTAAATTTATCTTCAGCAACTTTGTCGTCAGGATTTTTGTCTGGATGATATTTAACTGCTAATTTTCTGTAAGCTGATTTAAGTTCTTCAGGAGATGCATTTTTATGAACGCCCAAGACATCGTAGTAATCTCTTTTAGCCATTTATTTAACCTGGACAAATAGATGTCAGTTAAGCGCTTTTCTCTTTATTCTCGTCTTTTACTTC
>MDSZ01119969.1_pt1 | contig 15848 bp, 12 predicted proteins | sample 811201 | NCBI WGS metagenome assembly MDSZ01 (sample SAMN05326647, study PRJNA326480) | marine metagenome | isolation source: seawater | place: Indian Ocean: North | collected 2010
AAGAAGTTTTTAGAATTTGCATTACGATCTACTGGTGGTGGATTTATCAAGGAGTTATCTCCAGACGATAAAGATATCAATCTTACCAATCGTGAAGGGACTATTGAAATGTTACCAAGTGGTAATGAACTCGTAAGAACACACCAACATCTCGTGATTGCCAAAGGTGAGAATGAGATGGCTCCAGCAGTTCTTGACATGAAGAAGACACAATTAAAAGTGTCAAGAAGATGGAATACTTTGAAGAATGGTATTCGTTTGCCCTCTGGTAAACCTATGCCTCTTTATGGTACTGCGTGGAAGATTACGACAGTTTCCGAAAGTAACGATCAAGGGACATGGTATAATTATAAACTTGACCGTATTACAGAAATCACTAAAGATATAGAAAGTATGATGCTAGAAGCTCGTAATATGTATCAAAGTGTGAGGAAAGGGGAGGTTAAAATGGCAGCCGCCTCTGCTGACGAGATGGCAGATAAGGGTGACGAAGCACCGTTTTAACTATTGGGGTCACATACGCTCCTCCAAGTATGTGGCCCTTATTTTTTGGAGTGATGAGTGAATATAACAGAAGAATTTTTAAAAGCATTTGAAGGGTTCGGTCAAGCACACGGACAAACAGATGTTTCCAACCAAAGAATGAATGGCAAACAAAAAGCCAAATCATTTATAGTAAGACAACCATTAACATTAGAATTAGTTCAAGGTCATCTCGATGGCAAAAAAGGTGTCGGAGCGATACCAATTAACGAAAATAACAAGTGCAAATTTGGTGCTCTTGACATTGATCAGTATCCATTAGACCATATTAGTCTAGCCACAAAACTGAAGGAACTCAAAGTTCCATGTATCGTGTGCCGTAGTAAAAGTGGCGGAGCACACATATTTTTCTTTTTTAAGGAGTGGATGGATGCTAGTGATTTTCGTGATAAAGCTGCGGAGATTGCTGCTGGATTGGGTCATGGTCGTTGCGAGATTTTCCCAAAACAGGAGCAAGTTCTGGTCGAAAGGGGGGATGTTGGTAATTTTATCAATCTTCCTTATTTTGATCATGCTAAAACCCTCAGATACGCGGTCATTCAAAAGAAAGATGGTTATATTGAGGCTACGCTTGAGGAATTTATTGAAGAAATAAAAAAGCAAACATGTCTACCAAAACAGTTTATGAATATAAATGTTGGTGGGCCAGCTAATTTATTTCCAGGATTTGTGCCATGTCTTCGTGCTTTATTAAGTATCGGAGTGCATGAAGGTGGTAGAAATAAAGCTGCTTTTCAGTTAGGTGTTTTTTTACAGAAGTCTCGACCTAATGATTGGAAGTCGCAGATGGAAGAGTTGAATGTAAAACATTTTACTCCAGCTTTACCTGCTTCTGAAATAGTTACGATTCAAAACACACTGGAGAAGAAAGAGTATCAATATACATGTAAAGAAGAACCTATGGCTTCTCATTGTAATCAAGGGGTCTGTCGTGGATTAAAGCATGGTATTGGTACATCTTCAATGCCAGCGATTAGTGGCTTGTCCGTCATTTTATCAGAGCCTCGTTTGTGGTTCTTGGATATAGATGGTAGACGATTAGAACTCACAACAGAAGAGCTACAGACACCAAGATTATTTCAAAGAGCGTGTATGGAGCAGTTAAATTTTATGCCACCAAAGATGAAAGACACTGATTGGGAAGGACAAGTCAACGGTCTTCTTGAAAATTGTAATGAAATAAGTGTGCCAGAAGAACTTACATACAAAGGTCAGTTCATGTCGTTATTAGAATTATACTGCACTGGAAGAGTTCAAGCACAAAGTTTTGAAGAGGTAGTGTTGGGCAAACCTTTTACAGAGGTAGAAGAATCTAAAACATATTTTAGATTAGAATCTCTTATGGATTTTTTGAGAGGAAGAAAGTTTGATAATTATACAAGAGCACAAGTACAAGAGAGAATAAAAGAAATAAATAATGGAGATAGTTCTGTCATTAAAAACTTTCAAACATCACAAGGTAAATGGAAGTCTGTTAGAGTTTGGTGGATACCAGAGTTTGGAGCAGAAGTACAGATAAAACCAATAGAGATAAAACAAGAGGAGTCACCATTCTAATGAATGAAACAACGATATTTGGGCCTCCTGGAACGGGGAAAACAACAACATTAATTAATATAGTCAAGGATAGAATGTCTGCTGGAACGGCTCCAGATAAGATAGGATTCTTTTCTTTTAGTAGAAAAGCAGCTACAGAAGCTAGAGATCGTGCTTGGCTTGACTTACAATTAGATAATAAAAGTTTACAGTATTTTAGAACTTTACACAGTTTAGCCTTTCAATGGCTTGGTTTAAATACAAGAGATGTGTTCAGAGGATCTGATTATAACGAGCTAGGTAAGATCGTAGGTATAGATTTTAGATCATCACAAACATTAAATATAGAAGACGGTCCTTTGTTTTCTATCGGTGCAGGTGGAGATAAATATATGTCTATCATTCAAATGGCAAGAGTTAAACAAGTGCCAGTCATGGATGAGTTTAAACAAAACTGGGATACGCCAGAGGAGTGGAGTTCAAAACTACAAGTGCAACAACTAGAGTTGTTGAATGATGCTTATGTGAAATACAAAAGAGCAAAAGGTAAATTAGATTTTATCGATATGATAGAACGATTTATTAGGGAAGGCACATCACCAAAGTTTGATTTATTAATTATAGATGAAGCACAAGATCTTGTGCCTCTGCAATGGAGAATGGTCAAGGAAGTATTAGTTCCTAATTCAAAAGAAGTTTTCTATGCTGGTGATGATGATCAAGCGATCTATGGTTGGATGGGTGTAGATGTAAAAAGATTTTTAGGAGCCAGTCCAAATAAAAGAGTTCTTAAAAAATCTTTTCGTGTACCAATTGAAATACATAAAATGGCAGACTTACTTATAAGAAAAGTTAAAATCAGAGAAGATAAAAAATGGCAACCCCAAAACCACAATGGATTTGTTTCTTGGTATCGTGATATACTTGATGTAGACTTAACAAGTGGCGAATGGTTAATACTTGCAAGAACAAATTATTTAGTAAACAAAGTATGTTTACGTTTGAAAGAAGATGGACATCTTTTCTGGAGAGAAGGCACTGGTTGGTCTATATCACCAAATGTTTTGAATGCAATAGAGGTATGGCTTAAACTATGCAAAGGGGAAGAATTGACAGCAGAAGAGTTACTCCCATTTTCAAAACTAATACATCCAGATCTTATTACAAAGGCAGGCAGAAAACTTCTAGCCTCTTTAGAATCAGATCAAAACTATACTCTTCAAGATATTATAAACAACTGCAATCTAAAAGCGACATCAGAAACACCTTGGCAGAAAGTTCTGAAAGTATCGGAACAAGAGGTGGCTTACATAGTATCTGTCAGAAAGAGAGGGGAGAGGATACTAACGAAAGCTCCGAGGATCCGTGTATCGACAATACACAAAGCCAAAGGTGGAGAGGCGGATAACGTAGCTCTATTGTTAGACTCAACGAGAGCTTGTACAGAACAATGGGATCAAGACCCAGAATATAGAGTTTTTTATGTGGGGATGACTCGTGCAAAGAAAACACTACATTTAATAGAATCACAACAACAATACGGATTTGAATTATGAAAAAGAACAGAGAATATTTTTTAAAAGAAACAGAAAAATTAATTAATGGGCCAAGAGCAAAAGATTATGGGCCGGTAAAAAAGAATCATCAAAGGATAGCTGACATATGGTCAATTTTATTAGAAAAAAAATTAAAAGAGCCTATAACTCCAGAGGAAGCAGTGGCTTGTATGATAGGCGTAAAAGTGGCAAGATTAGCTGAAGATATTAACAAAGACGACAGTTGGGTAGATATTATAGGATATGCTGCACTGGGAGGCGAAATAATAAATGACAAATGAGCAATATCATTTGCTAGAACAAGACATAAGAGATATCTCTTGGGGTAATGCTGACTCTGATTGGACACCTCCACAGACTATTCCAGACTTGTCACAGTATGATACCATAGCGATAGATTTAGAAACTAAAGACTCGAATCTGTTAAAGCTTGGGCCTGGATGGTGTAGAAAAGATGGACACATTATAGGCATAGCCGTGGCGGCGGGAGATAGCTCTTGGTATTTTCCAATAGCACACACTGTTGGAAATATGCCTAAAAGACCAGTGCTTGGTTGGTTAAAAGATTTATGTTCTGATACTACAAAAACATTTGTGTTTCACAACGCTCTGTATGACTTAGGGTGGTTACGATCTGTGGATATAGAGGTTAAGGGTAAAATTAGGGACACAATGATAGCAGCTCCAATATTAGACGAGAACAGAAGATACTATAATTTAAACTCTGTTGCTGGAGATTATTTAAAAATATATAAAGATGAAAAGATGTTGAAAGGTGCGGCAGAAGAGTTTGGTGTAGATCCAAAATCTGAAATGTGGAGATTACCACCTCGATATGTTGGTGCGTATGCAGAACAAGACGCTTCGATAACTTTAAAACTTTGGAACATTTTGCAAGATAGAATTGTTTCTGAAGAGTGTACCAGTATATTTAATTTAGAGACACAGTTGACTCCAGTATTGTTAGACATGAAAACAAAAGGTGTCCGTGTAGATTTAGATAAGGCTCAACAAGTAAAACGATATCTAACAAAATTAGAGAAAGATTTACTTGATGAGATAGCCTCTGAAACAAAAGTTACGATGGAACCTTGGGTCGCCACATCTGTAGCAAAGGTCTTTGATGCTATGGGACTTTCTTATTCTCGCACAGAAAAGTCCGGGTCTCCCGCGTTTACAAAACAATTTCTTGCTAACCATTCTCATCCAGTTGCAAAAAAGATTATAAAGATTCGAGAGATAAATAAAGCAAACACTACTTTTGTTGATACTATTCTTGAACACTCTCATAATGGTCGTATACATTGTGACTTTCATCCTCTTCGTACTGACGGAGGCGGCACAGTAACGGGCCGCTTCAGTTCTAGCAATCCCAATTTACAACAGATTCCTGCTAGAGATCCAGAGATAAAAAAATTAATCCGTGGTTTGTTTATTCCAGAGGAAGATCACAAATGGGGTTCTTTTGATTATGCCTCACAAGAACCAAGATGGCTAGTGCATTATTGTGCCACCTTGACAGGTATAGATAGACATCCACAAATTGATGATGTTGTAAAGTTGTATCAAGAGGGTCAAGCTGACTTTCATCAAATCGTTGCAGACATTGCTGGTATACCTAGAAAACAAGCGAAGACAGTTAATCTTGGTTTGATGTATGGTATGGGTAAAGGTAAGTTGGCAAACATTCTCGATTTATCTGTCGAAGAGGCAACAAGTCTATTAGATAAATATAATGATAAAGTTCCTTTTCTAAAATCAGTTTCAGAAAAAGCTATGAGACGAGCAGCAGATAGTGGAGTAATTAGAACTTGGTTAGGTCGTAAATGTAGATTTAATATGTACGAACCTATTTCATATCAATACAATAAAGCACTTCCAATGAAAGAGGCTATAGCGGAATATGGTGGTAAAGGCAGAATAAGAAGAGCATTTACATACAAGGCATTGAATAGACTGATTCAAGGGTCGAGTGCCGACCAAACTAAGAAAGCTATGGTTGATTGTTACAAAGAAGGATTGTGTCCAATGTTAACTGTACATGATGAACTTTGTTTTAGTATATCAAATCAAGATGATTCAGATAAAATAAAAGACATTATGTCTAATTGTATACCAGATCTTAAGATTCCCTTTGAAGTTGACGCTGAAATGGGTCAAAACTGGGGTGAAGTTGGATAGTGGCGATTATAAAAGCATACAAAAGAAAACGTATTTTTAGGTGTAATCATACTAGAGGAGATTGTTTCGCCTCTCTGTGAGCGTCTGAGAGCCTAATTTTTTTTATCTTCGTCTTTTGTTTTCCAAAAATACTCGTCAGTATCCCCTAATCTAAACTTCTGTCCATTTTCTACTTGATAGATTTCTGTGCTAACTTTAAAGTCTGGTTGAAGAGGTTGATCTGGTGTAAGAGAGTTGTCGTATACTCTCATTCTATTGTTTGGATACAAACAAAACTGACCGTTTTCTAATTCTATGATGTTATGTGACTTATGCTCTGCTGGTTTTTCACTTGTAGAAAAATCAATTGAATCTACATTCTCGTGATAGTTATCTAATGTTGCCACATAACTACCTTTTAGTATTCCATGATCTCTCGTATACACTTCAAAATCCATAGATCCTATAAATTGTTTAGAAACAGAAACCACGCCATAGTCCATGCAGTTCCAAAACTGAAGATTATAAAGATCCATATCTGGAGTAGGGACAACTGGGTCAGAAACGAATGCAGAAATAGGTAGCTTATCGTAAAGAGCACCATAATTAGGAAGGTAAGTTTCGAAATAAAACGCTCTACCTGGAATCGACTTTGCTGTGACCCAAATACCTTTAACAAACTCTCCATGTCCGTCAACATGATCTCTTAAATATTCTTTTCTAACCCATACATCAATTGATGGGAGATTGCAAATTAGTGTAGCCATTAATTTAACATATGTTTTGGAATTATTTCTAGATTAACTATGGGTTCTGTTTCTTTGTGGTCAATATAATTACCATTCCATTCAAAGTTTCTTGTCACAACTTCTCTAATAATAACACCGTCAACAATTTTAATTGTTATAAATTCTTGTTTAATGACCATATCACCATGATCTGCATCTAAGTGATCTTTTAGCGGCCCAGGTTTTATCATGCAATCAATCCTTTTCTGTAGCCATTTGTTCTGTCATAAGTAAGCACGTCTTTTCTGTTTTCGCCATTGTTATTGTACGAGACATGAACCCAACCAGAACTTGGATCTCCAGTGTAGCACTCTAAGATCAATTGATCAAAATCTAGAGTGTCTTGTATATATTTAGCAATTTTTAAATTATCGACACCTGGTATTTCTATATCAGCCGCTTGACCTTTTGCATGTTGACTAGTGGATTTTGATCCAATCGCTTCACATAAATCCACACTGCGATACCCAGAATTAATAACCATAGGTTTTTGAAAATGATATCGTACTTCTTCTAAAACAGCGTGACACAACTGTTCCATAGCTTCGATATGGTGATCCTCTGGTGTATTGTCAATACCTTTTCGTTCTGCTGTTTGCGATTTTGTAAACTCTGTTAAACTAAAATTTGCTGAAAGTTTCATCCAGTTCTCCTTGCTATTTCCATGTTCTTTAATATTTGTTCTGGGTTGCCACCTAGAAATTCTGCTATTTGTCTGTTCTCTGGTGAAGGGTTGAGAAGTTGATTTGTAACCGTTGCTACATTTATATTTGGATCTTCTGTGGTCCTTCTTGTTGTCTGTTCTGGTAGTTTTTGAGTTTCGTTTAACGGATTAACTTTAAAATTAGGATTTGATTTAGTGTTTGTTAGACTTAAAAAATCATTTACAGTTGGTGGTGAAACCTCTTTTTTAGGTTCTGGAGTCAATCTCATTCCAAATCTTTTTCTGTATAATCTCATGATAGTAGAGTAAGGAACTTTAATTCCTTTTCTAATAGCAGCACCCAATCTTTCTTTACTTGGTAAATACGGTATGTATTTATCTGCTCTCAAAGAAAATATTTCTTTTTTTCCTATACCAGCTTTCTCTCTTAATATTCTAGCAATCTTATTATTAGTAAAACCTAATTGTTTTAAACTATCATAATTTAATTTCATTTCTCTAAATGCCTTGAGCCTAGCGTCATCTGCTCTTAGATATGCTTCTAACATCTGTTCTTTTGATGGGTCTTCTAATCGTAAAGCATCAGTAAATAATGTGGCTGCCTCTGATCTAAGTCCTTTAAACTCTTGAGCTTTAAACTCTGCAATTTTGTCTCTATCTATAACTTGAGATTGTAATCCAGTAAAAGCTCTAAATAATTCACCATATCTTGTGTACTCTCTTCCAGTAGTAGGCTCCTCTGCTTTTACATTAAATCCTAAAAACTCTCCACCCTCTGGAAAGAGAAGACCTCTTGCAGTTCTGCCAAGTTCTGGAGACTTAACTGGTTGTCCTCTGGTAATACCAAGGTCTGCACCAGTTGGAACTCTGATCGGAATAATGTTTGGTTTAAGAGTGTCAAGAAGATGTATTATACTTTTTTCTATGGACAACCCTAAACCATCACCTTCTTTGTAAACTTTAGCACCAGAACGAGTTCGTCCTCCTCTTCCAACTCCAAGTCCTAAAGCACTTTCTTTTGGTAACACATCAAGGGCCGCATCATAAATCATAGATACTTCAAAGAAAGGACTAAAAAATTCAGCTAGAGAATCAAATGCCGCTCCTCTAATGTTAGCAAAATCAGATTTTTGTAATCTTGATCCCTCTCGTAACGATCTAAAAACTGTGTGGAAGGGTTTAGATAACATGTCCCAAGGGTTCGTGTAACTAAAATCTATAACTTCTGGATTACCTTTTTCATCCTTACCTACTGGTATCAACACAGAGTTTCTTTGCCAAGGTGCAGATAATCTATTGATTGCATCGACTTCCTCGTCTGAAGTTCCAGTCATCATTTGACCAAATCTTTGTAGTCCATCTCCCAACGCACTAAATGTGAACAAAGAATTAGTTAATCTCCTTGCTCCTATCTCTCTTATTGCAGCACTATCACTAGCAAGTTCTTTCATAGCAACATCTAATGTGTTAAATCCAGTTCTTAAAATTTCTGCAGGAAAAGCAATAAAGTTACCAAGAGGTAATCCTCTTAATCCTTTTATAATATCTGGTACAAGTTCGTAGTTTGGAACTAAGTTACGAATATTATCTGCTGTAAACTGTTTAAATGCTTCATCAAGCTCATCCCCAACTGCATCTGGTTTAGCTCCTATATAACGACCAAACTCTTTGTCTGCATCTCTTACCGCACCTGCGATTAAACTATTTTGTTGCTCTTTATTTAGATCATCAAATGTTCTACCTTGTGTTCCTATTGGTTGTTTTTTTACTTTTGTTATTGCAGCCGACTGCATCTTTCTTCTAGCGTTTCTAAACTTCTGAAGCTCAAATAAGTAGTTGTATATCTTCCAAACATCATCACCACCTCTATACAAATCTTCTGCAAAACCAAGAGGCCCTCTAAAAAACTGTCCAAGCTTACTTCTTTTTTCTGCATCAAAAGTAGGATCTGATTTACCTAATTGTTTATCAGCTCTCTGCCCTTGTGTAAGTTGTTTTCCTCTAGGATCAAATTCTTTTAAACCTTGAACAAAACCACCAGTGCCTTCGTATCCTAAACCTTTTCTTAAATTTTCTTGTATCTCTCTTAATTGTGCCGAACTACCAATAACACCTCTTTTTTGCATTTCTACAAGAAAGTCAAGAGTTTGATTATCTCTTTGTAAATCTAAAAAAGTCATGTTTTTTGTCTTGAGTTCTTTGTCGATTGCATCTCTTAAAACTATGTTAAACGAAGATCCTAAACTAGCTCCCTTGCCATAATTACCTTGAGCTATTGCAAATCCAGAAGCGGATGTTACGTTTCTTACTTGTGTTAAAGGAGATAAAATTGTTTTTGCATATTGTGTAGCACCTTTCAGTGTTTGCATAAAACCATAAGTTTTTCTAAGTAATGTAGGCATAGTGTCTGCATCTGTCCAAATGTGATTACTTAAATTATTAAACATAACTCTAGGTATTGCGTAGCCAAACATAGTTCCATAAATACTGCTTGTTTGATTAGCACCAGGAGAATAAGCATCTCTTGCTACAGTTGTCTCTCCAGAACGTCCCAAGATTACATGATTAGGATTATCTTCTAACCAATCATCTAAAGCTTTACCTAAAAGTTGTTGGTCTAGTTGACCTATTCTACTAATTTGGTTTGGATCAACATCATAGGTAGTTGCTCTTTCTCTTATATATTTTATGATTTCATCATCCATTTTAAAAAAGAGTTGTTTTTCAGGAGTCGCTCCAACTTCCGTGGCTCGTGCTGCGTTTCTCGCGGCAACTGAAGCTATGTTTGCATCGGCAGATTGTTTGAACAACGATAAAAATCTATCTGTTGCAACAAAGTTAGATAGCTCAGACACAGTAGATATAAAAGCTTCTCTTGGATCTCTAACCTCACCAAGTATCTCTCTTAAAACTTGACTGTCTACTTTTCTTTTATTAATTAAACTTGTGTCCAATCTTGTTTGAAACAATCTGTTAAGACCAATACCTCTGTTCCCACCTTTGGCTTTTGCATTAGCCACTACTTTGTTTATGTATGCCTCTGCTTGTTGTCTTGAAAGACTTGCACCACCTTGAATAATATCGTCCATTTGTTGATCAGTTATTCTCATCGGTGTTTCAGATAAGATACCTCTTATGTGTCCTAAATCTGTGCCTTCTCTTGCAATAATTTTCTGTATGATTGCTTCTTTTGCTTGAGGTTGTATCTTATAATTCTTGTCATTATATATTCTGTATAATCTTCTTAAATATCCTCCCTCTCTCATCATTTTTTCAACTTGAGCTTCAAATTGAGCTCTAGTGAGGTTGCCTTGAATAACTGCATCATCTGGTAGATCTTGAATAACTTTACTTGCTACAAACTGATCAGATAACTTCTTAATCATATTAGCCGCATCTACATATAAAGTGTATAATTCATCTGGTAAATCTACAATCTTGTTTGCTTTTTGTCTTGCTATTTGTTGTTGATTGCGTGACAAGCCTCGTAAATTTTGATTTTTTCTTGCTCCCTCCAAGACATCCATAAAATTATCTACATACTTTCTTTTACTGTGATCTGGTAATCCAGTGAAACGAGGATTCTTTAAAGTTTCAGTAATTTTTTTATCGATCTCTTGCATTTTTTGTTTGGCAATTTTAATATTGCCTTCTACTTCTGGATTAATTAAAGATCTAGCTCTTGCAACAACTGGATCTAAAAAACCTCTGTATCTTAACAAAGATTCCATTTTAGCAATAAAACCAGACAAGGTTGATAGTTGTTGAGGATCTTTGGTAAGTAAGTCCTCTCTTTTAGCAATAGATCTTTTAGCAGTATCTATCATGCCTCTAGCTAAAGGAACTGTCATGCCACTAGCTATATCTAAAACTGTTGTATTTTCTGGAAGAATTTTACCTGCTATGTTACCGACTTTTTCATTTAAAGCTCTTATTCCTTCCACTGGTCTTGCACCGAGAGTTTTGTTTAGAACTGTAAAAGAAGCACCTAATGCTGGAGGAATGACACCTGTTGCTATTCCACCCTCAAGACCAACTTTAAGTTTATTTGCTATTTTTGCAAAAGCTCTCTCTTGACCATCCATGCCGACTGCATCAACTGTATTTGTTGGACCAGCATCAAAAAAATCTCCTAATGTTTGAGTATCATCTGTAGAAACTACAGCATCTGCTAACCCAGCCGCACCTAACATGGTAGCGTATCGACCTACTTTTTGTGCTTTGGTTCTGACTTTACCAGGTAATCCAAATACAGTAGGTTTTTTCTCAAACATAGTAAAAGGATCTCGTCCTTTTCTGACAGCACCTAATTTAGTTCCTAATTGATAAGACTCTATCTTACGGTTTTTTACAGCCATTCTTGGCTGACCTCTCATAATTCGTGCTACTCGTCCCACCTTTGACACGGCAGAAGCGGCGGCAATACCAGGTATACCAAACTGCACTAACGCTTCTGTAACTTTACCTGCTGCACCTGTAGGATCTATACCAAGATCTTCTCTAAGTCCATCAAACCATTGTTCAACAAGACCAGTGGCATTGCCACCACTAATTGCGTCAGACACTAAAGTTCCAGTTGATATGATACCTTCTGGTATTTTTGTTAAACCAGAAAGCACACCCTCACCAGCCTCGGTAAAAAATCCTTCGTACTCTTGAGGATCACCTTTTTGAGCTTTTGCTACTTTTTCTTCAAACTGTCTTACTCTTCTTTCAGCTTCTTCTTGACCTATCTCTTTTGAGTAAGTGTAGTTTTTTCCATCAACATTATAAGTAAACATTTAATTAACCGAAATCTGCACCAAAGTTAGTAAACAAAGATTTATTTCTCTGCAATACTTTCATTGTATCTGCGTCTTCTTCTTCTATTGCAGTCTTTATTTGTTCTGGTAAATCTAAATAGTTAAGTTGTATCTTTCCTTTATATTTATTGTATAAAGGTCTGTATTCAGTGATCAAAGCACTTAACGCTGCACTTGGGTTTGAAGTGGTAGGATCTAATGCTTTTTGATATGGACTGGTTGACTTCTGTAAATTCTGAATGGTTGCACCAAGTTCACTTTTCATTTGTTCTGTCAAATCTGTGCCTTCAGTAGCAGAAATACCGTATCCTCCAGTTCCACCAGAGATAGCTATTTTTTGCATAGACTCACTTGGATATTTTTTACTGCCTTCTTTTAATGCTTTAATTAAATCAAACTGACTTTGAATACCTTTTGGAGTCAACTCTAAATTATCTGCTGTAGCGGGTTGATCTGGATCTTTTAATTGAACAAGATCACTAGCTATCGCTCCTTGTATTTCGTCTGGTAACATAGCAGCTATCTTTGCTTTTGACATTTCTAATGTTTTTTGAAATTCATCTGAAGATTTATCTAGTTTAAATTTTTCAAGATCAAATTGTGCAAGAGTGCTCATGGTATTTAATTTTATTTTTCTCAATGCAACTTCTGTGTTTAATTTATTTAACAAATCTTCTCTTGCTTCACCACGAGTTTGTTGAACTATATTAAACTGTGCAGCTTTTCTTTGAACATCTAATGCGTTCATAGCCACTCTTTCTGCCTTTTCATCTTTTAACAATCTATACATTGTGTTTTGATATTTTTCTACATCTTCTCTGTAATCATCTCTAAGATTCTTCATGTCTCTTCCATAGCCTTCAAGACCAACACTAAAACCTTTTGCTACATTAGTAAGTGTGTTTGGACTTTCTCCTGCCGCCATAGCAAGACCTGCTCTCATCATGTTAAGCCAAATAGAACCTTGTTGATCTTTTGATAAATTTTCATCTAACTTATCTTTGTCGTATCCAAGCATATCAAAAGCTGCATCTTTTACATCTGCAAAAGTAACTTCTTCTGGTTTTTTATTTAAAGCTTCAAAATAATCTTTTTGATGCTGTTCGTAAGTTTTACCCAAATAAGTGGCAGAGTTAACATCCTCTAAATCTGTAGCATAATTATTATATATATCTTGAAGCTCTCTGGTCTGAGCTTGTATTCTTTGATTTACGTCATTAAAGTCAAACGATTTTGTTGTTGTTTCTTTAGTAGTTTCTCCTCCTTTAACTAAATTAGGATCGTCCTCTGCCGAAGTAAACACATCACCAGTTCCTTCATCGATAGTATCATCATTTTTTGTAACTTTTTTATCTAATATTTTTTTAGAGCTTTCATTAATTTTTTTACCAAAAGTTCCAGTCTTATTTCCTTCTTCATCTGAACCAACAGTTGTAGCAGGATTAGTTCCAGGTATAGCACCAAAACTTGCGGGAGTAACTGGAGGGACTCTACCAAATTCAAAATCAGGAGTTTCTATTTCTAAGTTAAAAGGATTAGTAGGCTTTTTTTGTCCATAGAAAGGAACTTTTATTGTACCTCCTCCTTGTGGTATTTGTATTATCTGATTATCACCAGTTAAAACAGGATTGGCTTTTGCACTTGAAAGAACACTCAAGCCACCACCATTAGATCTTTTAATTAGCTCTGGTCCACTAGCCATAATCCCAGTGGCTCCACCTTTTTTACGAAACATTGGTCTATCGTATATGCTCATTATGCGGCCCTCGGTTGAATCCCAAAGAAATTACCAAATCCTCCAGCAGATCCTATTGCTCCAAGACCCGCGATTCCTAAACCAAGTAACTGTGATCCTCTGCTTGGACCAGGTCGTGTGGTTGTTGAAGTTGTTTGCTGTAATGCTGGGACACCTCTAAATATATCAGACATAAAACCAACTTGTTGAAAAGGCAGAGCTTGTTGTGCCAAGTCATTCGCTCTATCTATATCAAGTTGTCTTTGTCCTTGTTGTTGTTGTAGTCCACCAATACCTAACAATGTATTAATGTCTTGCACACCCATTTGTTGTCCAAGTTGTCCAAGACCAGCTTGTGACACACCCAACTGACCAGTTAGTTGTGCTTGTCTCAATGCTTGATTAGCTTGTTGTTGTGCTAAATTTTGTGCTTGTTGAAATCCAGCAGATCTTAACTGTGCTCCAGTTCTTGCTTGTTGATCCATTGTATCGGCTGCAATCTGTCCTTGTAATATAGCTTGTCTAGAACCACCAAACGCACCTTGTCCAGCGGCACTTGCTTGTGCTTGAAGTTGTTGCTGTGCTCCTTTTTCTGCAATGTCTGCTTGAGTCCTTGCAATGACATCTTCTGTAAAAGGATCCATAAATTGTTGATAAGATGTAGGATCAAAACTTGCATCTCTTGCTCCTGCTATACCTTGTTGTACTGCTGCACTGCCTTGATCGAGGAAAGGTTGAAATGAACCAACTCCACTTAACGCATTTGCTATTGCTTGTTGTTGTCCTTGTGACAGACCTTCCAACTGTTGTTTAGCAAAAGGCATTTGTGTACCATCGCCAGTTAAGGCTTTGGCACTTGCAAAAATGTCCGCTAAAAACTCTTCTTGAAACGGAGCTAGTCTAACGGTTTGGGTTTGATCTACAGTTTGTGTTGCCATTATGCGACCCTCTCTAATTCTGACATCATATCATACATTCTAGCTGCACCCAAGTCTCTATCTCCACCACCAGCACCTCTAACAGCTTTAGCAGTTAAGACAAACTCACCATCTGATAGTCTTGCTGGTACAGAATCACTTGTGCCAGTTCCTGGTCCCTCGACCTCTCCACCACTAGCTGCAGCCATAATACCTACATTTTCTTCGAAACCTTGTTTTTCTCTAACTTTCCTAAAATATTCGTCTCTTTCCTCTTTATTATTTAAGTTATAAGACTTACCGTCTATTAATCCCATGCCCAGTCTAGGTTCACCTTTTGGAAAAGGTCTTTCTTTTTTTGTAGCTCCTATCTCTTCTTCCTCTAACCCACCAAGTGCAGTTAGTCCTAATCCTGCAATACCAGCAGTGGTAAATGGATTTTCTTTAGCGAAAGCACCTATTTTGCTTAAAATACCAGGTGATGTCATTGGTGTTGTTGAAACAGCAGAAACTGTTGGCGATGATGCCGCCTCCATTCCAAACGCTGCAGGTGTTGTCCCTTTTACTGCTTCGGCAGTAGGCCCAAAGAATTTACTACCCGCATATCCAGCAATACCACCAAGAGCGGCGGCTTTTAAAGCATCTTCTGGATCAGCTCCTCCAACAAGACTACCAATTCCTGAACCAAGAGCCGCACCCAAAAACCCTGGTGCTATGGCAAAACCTATTGAACCACCAATAATTGGAGCTGCTTTTTTTAATATTTTTGTGACATTTTTAAATATACCCATTTTATCTACTATACCATTTATGTAACAATTTTAATAGTACCACTATCGTTAAACAAAGCACCTACTTCTAAACCACTAGAGCTTGTTGGTAAATCAGTCAATGTTATTTTTGTTGCCCTTAATTCACCAGGATTTCTCTCTTGTGATATAAATATTTCCAAAGTACGAACTAAATCTTCCACATATTCTCTTGTTATCTGTTCTGGTGGCTCTGGTAATCTAGGTGCTGGTACGCCTACTAATGCCATTATCTCCTACCGTCCTCTCTAATATCAATTCTTGGTGTTCCCATTTTAAATTTACACCCTAATGCACTAGAATCAAGTCTTATTGCAAAAGATCTTCCTCTAATTCTG
>MDSZ01170835.1_pt1 | contig 15848 bp, 28 predicted proteins | sample 811201 | NCBI WGS metagenome assembly MDSZ01 (sample SAMN05326647, study PRJNA326480) | marine metagenome | isolation source: seawater | place: Indian Ocean: North | collected 2010
CCCTTAAAGGCTGAATATATTCCAGCATCTAATGGTGATGGTGTACCACCCATTGTTATAGTATGTGTAATTGTTGCTGTCATTCCTGGTGGAGGAATTGGTTTTAGACTTTTGCCCATCCAATAGTTTACAATACCTAAAGCCGCAAGACTATATCCTGCAGGACCTAAATCTTTTTCAGCCTTAAAGATTTGTTCAAACGAATCTAAAAAACCATTTTCTATTGGTTGGGGTGATAGTCCTAAAACAGTTGCACCAGGAACTGGACCTGGCATAGCTTGTTGTACTGCATCATGGTATAGTTTTGCAATTTCTTTGGCAGTGTCTTCTAAACCTTCTGCACTTTGGCCTTGTAAAAAACTTGTAAAACCTGATTGTAGTCCTGGCCATATAACTGGCATATTATTCTCCTACTGTTCTAACAACCCTAAGTCAGTTAATATCTTAGTAGTATTTCCTGCATTTGTACCAGGACCTGTTGGACCTACACCAGTTGTTAGTGTTGCTTTACCTGTACATAATGCATCAAGCTCAGTTGCAATTGCCTTTATTGCATCCATCATTAATGTAACATCAACTTTCCATTCAGGTGTACATAGTGCAATTTGTGAAGCACCTGATAATATGACACTATCACCTCTTGCATTAAAAACAAGTCTATCACTATTAATGACAACTTGATTTCCAACAAATGAATTGGTTGGGTCTATACCTGTTGGTAAATTATTACTTAATGATAGAGGTATAGACTGTCCACCTGTAAAATACATTGAAGATGAATCGTCATCAATACTTTCTATAATTACTTTTCCATCAGTACCTTCAATTGGTGAACCATTAAATCCATTTGTTATAACAATTATTGGGTCACCATCTGCACCATCCAATGACCATTGGTTTGCTGATGATGGTTCTTGTGCAGTACTACCTAATCTTATTGCATTTCCAAAACCACCTTCAACTACAACATCACCATCATTGTGTAATAATTTAACAATAGTATCTATAGGTTCAAATGTTTCTCCATCTTCGGACTTCCACTTAAAATCTTGTTCTGGTAGATATGAAGTTCCACCATTATAGTTTGGACTATTTAATGAATTAACTGTGCCAATATAAAAATAATCTTCTCGTGTTTGGCCAAAGATACCACTTTCAACAGACTTAATAATTAAAACTATTTCATGCTTAACTGGGTATCTATTTATATTTGCGTTTAGTGGCCTAGCCTCAATTGTTCTTTGTGATTGTGTAGCAGTTGCTTTATTAAGAGGTATACATTGGATTGTACCAACCGATGTAACTTTATCTTCCAAATGAAACTTTGGATTTGATGGGTCAAGAATAGTATCTTGAACATATGCAAAAATAATTTCACCTGTATGTTCAACAAGTTTTCCAGATGCGCCTGATTTTACTTGGTTACCTTCGGATGCTGCACCTCTATATCCGTGTCTTAGTATTCTTGCCACTTGATTTATCCTCTATGTTTTCTTCAATTTTTTCAACTTCTTCAAGGAGTTGTTTCTTTTCCTCGTCAGTTAAAATTAAGGATTCACCAGCTTCTGTTCTCTGTGTAGCACGCTGAACTATTGCAGCCATTTTAATTAGATGGTCATCGTTTTTTACTGCAATATCTAAATAATCTTTTATTAGTGGTACAATGACTGTTGCATCTCCAATATTTTTTATTAAAGGTTTTAATTCTTTAATAAGAATATCAATTTGTCTTTCTTTGGCCTTTGCATTTGTATAAATGTCTTTAAGTAAACCTGAGAAAGTTTTTCCACTAAATATTTCTAAATCCTTTTCCATATAATATAAATATCAAATACAACTAAAATCTTTTCCCAGTTCTATAACCATTATGTAATTCAATGTACTTTGCTTTTAGAACATTTACAACTCGAGTAATATAACCTGTCTTAACATTTGTCATTTCACGAACCATTATGTATAGTGCTTTTTTATTGAAGTTCTCTATGTTGTCACGTTTTCTAAATATTTCAAGTAATGCATATAACACCTTTAGGTCCCTATCTTTTGATACTAAGTTGTTTGCATTTCTTGTACAGTAACTTATAAAGTATTCCATAAAGTCATGCTTTGCTTCCATTTCTTCTTGACGTATTATTTCATTTGTAACATTACGTCTAGTATCTATAGTTGTGACTGGTGCTTTTGCTTTTATTTTTTTATAGTTGTTATTGTTGTTTAGTATTAACCAATTTTTTGCAACTATACTAAAATATGAAAATGCCTTACCCTTTCCTTCTGTGTATTTTGGCATTTTTTCAATTAAGAATGTTACTACATTATGTTTAACATCTCGGTATGGTACATCAAAGTAATAAAACTTAAATGTATGAATCATGTTTTCAGCTAGCTTTTCAAATGCTGGATGGATTTCTTTATTATAGATTGCGTTTCTTTCAGAATAACTATCTGATTTATTATATTCAATTATTGCACGTTCGGTGTCTTCTGTAAAATACAGTTTTCGTTTTCGCTTTCTTCCCATTATTTATTCCCAAATCCATCCTTTAATTTTTTAATAAGATTATTTATCTGTTCATATGTAGTACCTACTTCATCATCAGACTTAAACATACCTTTACTATCAATTTTATCCCACCCTTCAACTAAATCTGATAGCGACTTTTGTAAACCATCAACCCATGCATCGGCATCATCAACATAGTCTTCTAACTTTTCATATTTTTTTAACATATTAATGTTTGAATAAATTAGTAAACATGTTACCACTGAAAGTATTACTATAGTCGTTATCATTTATCATCTCCAAATAAATTCTTAAACATATCCTGTGCAGATTGATTTGATGTTGATACTTTAGGTGTTGGTTTATTTGACCATGATTTCTTTTTTGGTTTAGGCTCTACATTTACAGTAGGCTTATGTGATTTCCAATTTTCATATTCAATTCTAGATGCCATGTGGTCTGCATGGTGCATTATGAGTGGAAGGTTTGTCTTAAGACTTTTTTCATCTGCCCAGTTCATAAAGTATGCTTTATTGCTATCATCATATAAACCATCATGTGTTAATATACCAATCATTTCAACTTGGCTCATTGTTATACCAAAATGATTTAATAAAAATATTGAACGATGTGGTACTGGCATATGATGACTTATAGATTTATTTGAATCATAAAGCCTTCCTTGATTTTTTCTATGCCATTCACTAGTACATGGTTCATAGTAGTCATTTTCTAAATCACCAACTTTACCTAAGTCATGATTAAGTGCAACAAACATTAACTCTTCAAATGTATAACCATCACAATCAGAACCCATTTGTTTCCATAAGTTATATTGTTGTTCAGCACACTTAACTACTCGTAATACATGGTCAACATATCCACCGGCAAAACAATTATGTAAATGTTCAAACCCTGATGCAGGTGCAAACATCATTCTTTCACTAAAGTAATTATACATTTCTTTTAGCTTGTCTTTTCTTTCACCACTAAAATTGTCATTAATTACTTTTAATAAATCATTCCAATTTTCTAATATTTTTCTTTCGTCTAATTTCATAATATTCCTCTATGAGTTAATGTCTAGTAAATTTTCAACTTTATTCCAGTATCCCAATGTTGCAGGGTTATCTATACCTCTAGGACCTCCATTCCAACACCTTGCCATTTCTTCAGCAGTTGTTAGTCCATAATAATCACAAAAAATATCAAACATTTCATATGACTTTTTTACATTCCACCTATCTTCATATGTATATTGTTTATCAATTCCTTGTCTTTCTAATATTCTGTTTACATCATCAACCATACACTTTCTAATCTGCAATACTCCAACAGCATCTTCACCTTTTGCATGCGCATTGGGGTCACCTCCACTTTCTACTTGTACAATTGCATTTATTATATCTATAACATCACGTCCTGGTGGTGAATCAAATATTCTAAACCTATTATGTAATGAATCTAATTGGTTTTCCAATTCGGTTATATATTCAGCATCAAATTCTAAACTTATGTATAATTGTTCTACTTCATCTTTAAGCTCTGTAGTTTGCCTATTGAGTTCTTCTATTTCGTTTTCATATGATACCATTGTTGTAATCATATATATTGATGTTAAAAATACTAATGCTATTACTAAAAATGTTTGAGTTGAATTTTTCATATTATATTATTTTATCGATTATACCTAATTCTAATGCATCGGCTGGTGTTAAGAACATATCTGTTTTTGTTTTTTCAGCCCACCATTTAGAATCTTTTTTTGTCTTTTCTCCTAATAAGATATTACAATTGTTTTCCAAAATATCTTGATACTTTGCAGCTGCTTGTATATCTGAGTGTTTGCCTACTTGAAATGCAGATGCCTCATGAAACATTATTGTTGAATGTTTACTAGCTATTCTTTGTCCTGTTGCACAAGCAAGAATCATTGCTGCTGCACTCATAGCTTGGCCTCTACAAATAATATTTACCTTAACATTTAATGTTGACATATAGTCTATAATTGCAAACATTTCATATAAGTCACCACCAGGAGAATTTAATATTACATTAAGTGGTGAATCATTTCCTTCTTCACGAGTCTTAAGAATTGTTCTACATCTTGTCATAAAATCAAAAGATGCAAAGTCGCCAATCTCCCCACATAAATAAATTACACTATCTCCAATATCCATAGCATAATCAATTTCACGATATAAAATTTGGTCGTTATCTATTGATACAACTTTAGGTTCAGATTCCTTTTCAACTTTTTGTGGTTTAGTTGTAGGTTCGTCGTATAAATTATTTTTGTCTATTGTAATCATCTTTTAATATTTTCTTTATTGATGGTGTTTTTGATTTATTATCAAATGCTTCACTAATACTTTCTGGACTATATCCTAGAACGCTTGCCAATCTTTTACATACTCTCTTAAAATCATTTACGTCTAGATTTTCAGTAACATCAAGTTCAATTTTTTGTACCTCTTTAGAATATGTACCTCTAATGTAAATTATTTTATCCATTTTTGTTTTTCTTCACTCCAAGATTTTGCTCTAACACCTTCAAAGATTAGCCACATCCACCATATACAAAAGGATGAAAGAATGGCAATAGTCCAATTCATTTCACTGGCATCTGTTAAATTACAAATTACTTGATTCCAAAATAGTTTTATTGGTATTGATGGAATAAATATTACAATCAATCCTAATACAAACATTGCGGAGAATATTCCTATTAGTCCAAAAAAGTGAGTTAATCTTCTTTTCATAATTCTTTTCTATTATTGCTTTTAATTATTTATAGTTAATATAACCAAAATAATTGACAATAAAAAATTATTTAGAGATTTTTTCTTGATAATCTTTAGGGATTCTATTGTTAAGAACTCTTGTGTGATATTTTATTTCACTCATAAGCTTACGCTTATCTTTTTTCCACCTTGCTTTTTTCAATTGCTTTTTAAGGTCAAAGATTTGTGAAGAAGCATACTGCTTAAGTTTATCTTTTTCTTTCTTTGTTAATCTTTTTTTAGGTTCAATAGTTGTTGGTTTAAGTGTACCTTTTAGTTTAGGTTGTTCCTTTCCTCTATGGTAAACTGTTCCATCTTTATCTACAAATTCCTTCATAAAGTGCCACCCAGCTGGTCTATCGGATTTCTTAACTGATTTATATTGTGGTGGTTCAACCATTTCATTTACACACTCATGACATATTACAGATGTTGCAGTTTCTCCAACCAATTCAAATTGACCACAACGTTTACATGTCATATATCTATATGTTGCATCTGGCCTTTGATTCCACTTATATCCTTTTCTGTATTCAATAGTGTGTTCACATTCACTATCAAACTTTTTTTGCTGTTCTTTAGTTATTCTATGATATGTAACTTTTTTTGCGCCTCTTATTTTTGGTGTTCTATTGTTTTTCATAACTTTCCTTTTAATTTTAATATATTTATAACCTTGGTTCTTTCACCATTATTTAATAACCTGACAATTTCATCAGTATCTATATCATTAGCATGTGATAGTTGTATTAGTTTTTTATCTGATATTTTATCTTCACCATATAAGTTGTCATTATCTTCACGCCATCTTTCTATTTCACTAACAGGTATTTCAACAGTTTCTTCTTTCTTAGCTTCTTCTTTCTCAGCCGCTGACCACTTTTCTTTTATTTCTTCCAATGTATATGGTGTATCATATTCTAACCCTGGAGGTTTATCACATATAACTTCATCTTTGAATAATGTTGGTTCAACCTCAACAACTTTTTCATCTTCTACTGGTTCAGGTTTTCTTAATTGTGCAAATGCAAAGTTAGCTGCTACAACCATTGCGATTGCTAATGGGTCAAATACAAATATTATTAAAAGTAGAAACCAATTAACAACTTGTCCCATATCTTTACCTGTAGTTTCTGATAGGTATTTAAGTGGTCCTAGTTCTCTTTGTTCTTCATTGCCAATTTCCAAATCTAATAGTTCCGTATCAATTCTCATTACTGAATCCATTACAGCTTCAAGTTGTAGATTAATATTATTCCTATCGGCAATTGTATTTTCTAATTCTGATTGTAGTGCCCTTCTTGTAGAACTTGATGTTGTTGTAATTACTGATTGTGAATTTTCATCCCAGTAAGATACTGATGCTGGATTTGATAGTGATGTTCTTAAATCAGAAATGGTTGTATTTAGTTGTGTCTTTTCTAAAGTAAGGTCTGTCTTTTGTTCTTCAAATCTATTTTGCTTTGTTTGTAATACGGCTAATGACTTATCTAGAAACTCAGACTTGGTTGCAGTTTCTTGGTATGCTCCAGATAAGAATCCATAAATACCACCACTTGTTATAACCATTAAAACAAATACTGCTACAGATAAATAAAACCTCAACCATTTATTTATTGTACCCCAATATTGATATAATAAAGACGCACATACTAGTTTAGCAAATTCAAGACTACCGGCCATTATTATAACCTGTGTGCTAGCACCTGCAAACAATTTACTCAATCCAAAGACTGAGTAAAAAGCTGCTGAGCCTGATACTGCTAAAGCAGCCAGTGCAATCACAAATGGAAATATTCTAGCCTTCATTCTCTAATGATACAAATTTGTTTGCCTCCAATAAATTATGCTGACATTGTTTCAATACTCTTAGAGCATCTTCCCTTGTCACAGTGTTATTATTTAATGCCTTAATTGCTGTTGACATGGTTTGTATTGCCTTGTCAAGATTCTCAGATACTTTCTGTTTATATCTCATAACTTTCTCCTTTATTTAATAAATATAAAAACAATACAATTATTCTGATATTATTTCAGCTTCTTGTATTGTTTCACATAATAAAAATATTATTTCTTCACCCTTGGCAGTTCTTAATACGTGGTCTGCCATACACCACTCTTTCCAAACATGTAATACTTTCATAAAATCATTTGAGTCAATACCATATAATTTTGGATCACAATTCTTTTGTGGTATTTCTCTTAATACTTTATATAGTGTATTATTATGTTTGAATATTTTATAGTTCATAGTAAAAAAAGTGTACTGAGTATAACACTATTTACTTAATTTTAATTGTTTTTGGTTTTGCTTCTTCAAACAATGGAATTGTTATACTTAACAATCCGTTCTTCATAACTGCTTCTATTTGACTCAAATCATATCGTGGTGCAATTTTCCAACCCATATTAAAACTCTTTCGAGTAATACCCCTATGGATATATTCACCTGCATCTACATCTGATGAATTTGATTCAACATTTGGTTTTTCATAGATAACCCGTAAGGTATTATCAGTAACGTCTAATGTTATATCTTTTTTGTCTAAACCAACACATGCAATATCAAACGTTAGTGCATATTCTGTTACCTTAATATCAACTGGATATTGAGGTTTAACATCTGCAAACGATTGAAACTCTGTTTGTGTATCAAAAAAGTTTTTGAAAAATAAGTCGGTTGGAAACAACCGCTCGTGTAAAAATAAATTTCCCATAATTTAATCTCCTTAGATAATTTTAATTTTGTGCCTACTCAGTACACTTAATATAACCATTATATAACCTTTAATTAATATACTGAAAAAACTGTGCAAACTATAACAACTATGTCATATTGTCATTGATATTGTCATTACGTCCGTCAATTCTAAATATATAAGAATGTACAGTTTTTCCTTTATAGTTTTTAGTTGTTCTATACTTAAATGATATGCCTTTCTTCATAAAGATTTTTACACATGCAGTTTCTAAAGAATCTTTATTTAGTGAAGACATAATCATTAATCCATCTATCTTAAATACTCTAATTGTACCATCATCAAGTTCATATAGTGAATCCTTTATACTATCATAATCAAGATCACCTAATCTTTCTCCGTTTTGAATTTTTTGTACAACTTCATCTATTTGGTCTTCAGATAATGTTACAACCCAGTCATCAAATTTATCAATATCATTATCAAATAAATCTTTTCTATCATCTGGGTGGATTTGCATCCATATAAATTTTTCAATTACATATTGTGCATTTTCTAAATCAAACCTATAGCCATCACTGGATGGTGGGGGTGTCCAAGTACCATCTGTATTATTTCTAATTGACTCTAGGTCATAATTATCTAAATCCCAAGGTTTGTGTAAATCACTTGAGTATTTAGTTTGTCTTATAAAAAACTTTTTAATATATTGTTTCTTAAATAAGTTAAGAGCATCTGCTTTTTTTGAACTAGACATTGAGGATTTACTTAAGGCAACTTTAACTTCACCTTCTATAAATTTCCAAAACTTAGATTTGTTGTCCAAGTTGTATAAATCATCAATTGAAAAATATTTTGTTTCTATGCCCATAATAATAATTTACCTACCACCCTCCGAGGTTTTTACGACATGACCTCTTTTATACCGTTCGGGTCAGGGTGCCTATCTAGGCAGCCATCGCCATTTCAACTTGTTCGCCAGTTGTTGCGGTGACCTTCCTTATGTTCTTATCATCTTGTCAAATCCAATCATCCCCATATTGTAATATGTTTGTGGAGATGCCGGGAATCGAACCCGGGTCCAAGTATGCAGCTGACATAAGTACTAGCGGTCAGATTTGTTTTTATATACATGATAACATTGTGTTGCTACCCATGCCCAGTCTGAATTTAACTCCTTTGGTTCAACATTCATAAAATACTTTTTGAATTCCATTAACATTTTTTCATTAGAGTTTTTAGTTCTTTCATATATTTTATCCAAATCATTTTTATATTGTTCTGGAATTATCATCATATGTTACCTCGCATGTTTTTATAATATGTATATATTTGGTTTAAGCTCAACATCATGTTTTTGGTTAGTGTGCCATTATTTAATAAATATTCTTTTGCGTTGTCAATAACATTTTTATGAATGTCAGAATCTAAACTTTTTTGGTTCATCATTAATTCAATTGATTTAATTCTGTCCATATAGTCTAGATTCTTTTCACCCATTGTTGTAATTGCCTTAAATAGTCCATCACTACCTCCAACACTTTTTAAGTCGTCTATTTGTTCTGACGCATTAAGCAGTCTTTCGGTTACCTTCTTTACGTGTTGATTTGCTTTTGCCATTTTTTGAATAGTACCTCTTTCTAGGTTTAGGTTGAACTTTTTTTAATTCATCTCTTAAACATTTAACAATAAATGCTTTGTCAAACTTAAACTGTTCAAACTCAGATTCCATATTTGTTAGTTTTTTATTCATGTAAAAATATGAACCAACAAAACCTAAAGTTAAACCTAAACACATTGATAATACAATTTCCATAACGCTTCTCCTTTTATATAAATATTAGCCTCTGTAAGTTCCGTGTCCTCTGGTGAATCCCATAGATGTACCAACTTTATGTTGGTGTTTAGCATCTGTTAAAGTTTCAATTAACCTGTTACATTCTGTCCATGTTAGTTCAAACTGGTGTCCACCAATATTTAATTTACCAATAACTGGTCCATTAGCGTCGCCTTGAGGTGTCCTACCCCATTCGCACTCCCAATTCATTGATGCCCACAACTTTCCATACTTACCAGGATTAAATGGTTTGTGTTGATTGTGGATTGTTTTCTGTTGTTTCTTCCAAGGCTGTCTACGATATTTATTTCTTGCCATCTTTAATTTAGCAGTTGGGCTGCAAGCCGGTCTTAGTTAATAAAATTAATAATTGATTGTTCTTTTGCTTTTGCTTCTACAACACAGTCAATGTCCAAACCATAGCAATCTGGTTCTTTCAATATAAAATCTGAATGTGCTTGTTCTTTTGTCTTTTTGAATTCTTTCAAATGTTGTGATAATGTAGGCCACTCTTCTGGTGAATTTTCCAATACCTCAAATGGAATATCGTTACGTTCACAAATTTGTTCCATCATTAGTTTCTGTTCATTACGTCTAGATTCTGAATAATGGGTACACGGTGTAATACCTTTAGGCCATGTACTAGCTGCTAGCTTCAGTGCTTCTTCTTCAGTCATACCACCTGTACAAAACTTATGGTGATAATAATCAAATGTAATAGGTACACCAATCTTTTTATATATTCCTTCATATAAATCTTTCACTGAATACATACTAGCCTTGTCATCATTCTCTACAACTAATCTTTTCTGAGTATTAGGTTCCAGTCGTTTATAGTTTTCACACCACCTTTTTAATGCTGATTCCTTATCTCCGTATGCACCACCAACATGAATATTAATTTTAGCCATTGGTGATATTGGTAGTCCCATCATATCCATAATTTGTGAATGCCTATCCAATTCAATGATTGCATTATCTACAGTCTTTGGTGTAGGTGAACATAGTACGCAAAACTGTCCAGGATGAAATGATAGTCTTTGACCATTATCCATAGCTAGCTTACCAGTTTCAGCAAGTATAGATTTAATAGTATCATACTCGGGTAATTCATGAAATTCATATTCACTCATCCAAGGAAACAAACTACCTGACATTCGATATAATTTAATACCATTGTCAATATTCCATTGCACAACTTTAAGTTGGTCTATTAAATTCTTTATTGCTATTTCAGATACATAGGGGAGACCCTTTGCATCGAAGGTTCTTCTAATCATTCCACGATTAGTTGTAATTTTTTGCTTTCTCAACTCTAGGTTAATACAAGCGTATCCATAATTAATCATACTTTATAATTTTTATAAGTTTGGTAAATAATATATTTGATAAATGCAATTATTTATTGATTTATTCAATATAACCATTTCTCATGGGATTGTAAAGGTTTTTAAGAACTTTTTTCACTCCCACTATCATTTTTTTTCTTAACTGCTGTTTTAGATGTACCAGAGCTATTGCACACAGGCTGATATTTATTAATCAACCACAATTCAAATGCAGGTGCAATAAAATTTGTTGTTGGCCTATATTCAACTGTTAGGCCTTTTTGTTCTGGTATACCATTTGTTATATCAGCAAACTTTTTATCTTTTCGTTCAATATCCAGTTTATGACTATTTGTTCTATTTGACATATCCTTAGTACTTGAACCTATATAGAATACTTTTCCAAAATAAGACAATCTATATACACCAGGACACGCCGCAGGTAACCCGAGTTGTCCCATGTGATTATATGAATCCAATAATACTGGTTTACTAAATGTATTTTCTAATTCATTAAATGAATTGGCAAGTAATATGCTAGACTTTGATTCAACTATATTGCCCAGCTCAAAAGTATCATGAGTATCATTTATATATTTAATTAAATCTTGTTTCTTTGTCATATTATTTAGTTTCAAAATTTAGTACTGGGGATTGATAATCAAACATCAGTTCATCTCCTGCTTTAATATCTCTAATTGCCGTAAATGTCATAACTCTTTCCTCAGAGTCAAGATCCCAGTCAACATTTGGATTCTTTTCATTATGATTGTATATACAACCAAAACCTAATGCAATACAATATGCTGTGTAATGTTTACGATTAGGCCAGACATATCTATAATTTTGCATTGCAGTTGAACCAATTGGTAAAACATCATAAGGAATAATACACTCCTCAACAATTTCACCTTTTTTAATATCTTCGCTAGTGAATACACCCCAACCTCTACCTTTGCTTTTTTTGACGTGTACACCTTTATGTATTTCTAATTTAGTTTTCATAATTATGATTTAAGAATTCTTTTTGTTTATCAATTGCTTGTTGTAATTCAGACTTGGTATTAGTCTTTACAATTTTACTACTAGCCTTCCTCTTGGGCTTATTATCTTTGCTTGGAAGGTTGATTGCATTAGGGTTAACCTTTCCATTGCGTTTAAGTACGTAATGCTCGCTAATAGGATAATAAGTGTAAGGGTACTTTTCATTTTTGTTTTTAACAGCGACTCTAATTTGTGGAAGTTGATAGTTTGGAGTACCAGTAATCTCTCCCATATATGAAAGCTTGTCAACAACACCAGTGTACGTACCACCATCAAAGAACTTGAATGTTACGTTGTCACCTATTTTGAATTTATGTTTTCTTTTTGCCATGTTATTATTTTTAATTATATATCTAATGTATCCCAGTTATTTTGTTGGTAAGTTTCAATAGACCTTAAAGCTTTATGAACCATTCTTGGAAAGTTATCATATATCTTTTCCTTTTTAGTACCAGCAAGTTGATAACACGTCCAACGTTTACCACTACCCCAAGGATTAGGTCCATGTTGTGTTCTACGAACATAGCCAGTTCTTATGTGAAATGTGTAATAGGTTTTATAGTTTACCATGTGAGGGTCTTTGAACATGAGAGTACCATTTCTTTCTTGGCGTTTACTAGTTACCTCTTCAAGTCCTAAACGTTCTAATGCATTTACAGCCCAGCTATCATTAATGATTTGCCAGTCATAAACCTTTATACCTTTTTGTTTTAACTTGGCAATATAATACTTCACACTCTCAACATGTGGATGGTATTCCCATTTACCCCAACCATCTTCTTTAACCTTTATTGCCAACTCTACACCACGACTTTTACTATCTGCAAGTATATTTGACCAATCCCAACCATTTTTAGTTTGAGGTATGTTTTTTGATATTTGGTCAACTGCAAGACTATATGTACCAGTCCAACCATCTGCCTGTAAGTTTGGAGCAATCCATTCTCCATAATGTTCTTCAGCTTCTGCTATTCTCTGTAGTGTTTTTGTAAACGGTGTTTCATTCATATCTCCTAGTGGTTTATTAAGGCTTCGCCAGTTAAAAATTCAAAGTTTTCAGATTCAGTTGCCATTTCAATATCCATTTCTTTTGAACATGGAACAGGTGCATGAGGAGAAAGATTAGATTCTGCTCCTTTTGTATGGTAGTCATGCTTTGACCAACCGTGGCCAACCATCATAAAACTAGTTCTAGGTAGAAGTCCTGAAAAACAACCGTAAGAGTATTCTTGGTGAATAGCATAGTTAGGCATATTCTCCAGTTCATTTCTAAACTCTTCGTCTACCATTCCTAAAGTATAACCGCTACCATAGCCAGAATAGCAAACCAATTTTTGAAGTTCAACAGTACTTTCATTATCTGCAAAATCTTCCCAATCCGTTTCAGGGTCAATTCCATATATCAAAGCATTCCATTTGTTGAGAATGTTAGCTTTCATTTCGTCAGCAACCATATCGTTGTGAGCATACATATCTGTTGAATGAGGTTTAGTAATTTCAATTCCGTAAATTACTTCAGTAGGTTTTTTAGTTCTAGCCATAGCGTTATTTTTTAATTAATATTAGTTATTTATTTATATATAAATATAACTAGAATATTTGGGAAATAAAAATATTTTCATAGTTATTTTCATATAATATGTAAAAAAGTTATTAACAATTTTTTGTTAATTTCCGTATCTTATGTTGTATATTGTCACGCTCTATTAAATATAGTTCATAAGTCATTTCATCTATCGATTTAAGCTTGTTCAAATATTTATCAATCCTTGCATCTATTCGTCTCATACCGCTCATATCTAAATCTATTAAATTGTCAATCTTAAACATTTCGTCCAATCGTCCTCTAAGATATTGTATCTCACCAAACTTTCTCCATTGTTTATCTGTCATTGTTCTTTCCTTTTATATATTGTCTTATATTGTAAATCATATATCCAACAACGGGAGTACCCATCAGGATAGTTAGTACACTGGGATGTGGTTCTCCACAAAATCCAAAAAAATGTTTCAAAAATTCTACCATATAATTTATCCTTTGTGAACCAGATAGGATTCGAACCTATGACCTACAGCTTAGAAGGCTGTTGCTCTATCCAGCTGAGCTACTGGTCCATTTCACGGCCGCCGCGCCACCACACCTGCGAAGTCTCACATGCGATGCGGCACCCATTACAATTCCCTTAAGAAGTAATACAACCACACCACCAGACATATTGGCCACGCAAGGACCATTAACGTCCGCATAGGCCAGTCAATTGAAATTCTCAATGGTTGGTTGATGAGCTCCATAGTGAATGTAAATATAATTCCTATAAGTAAATAATTAATCATAATTGTGTTTTAATAATATATACATAAATTGTCATTACACAAATCACTACCTGTAAAATAGAGTTGGTTGACATTGTGTCCATTGTGGTTGGGGTCAAAGTTTACAGCATCCCAGTCACAGCATACCTGTTCAAATTCAATTTGGCGTTCACAACTAGTAAACACAACAAGTAATAGTATTGACATTAAACCTGCTCCACTACAGTTGTGTATAGCAGCTTTCATTTTTTCCTGTTCAATCCATACCCAGTAGGCATGCCATGATTTGATTTTATTGATTATTGTTTTCATATGTTTTATTTATAGATTCGACTATTACGCCAGTTACGAAATGCAAATTCGATTTCAGGGTCTATTGTTTCCTGTGTGCAAGTGTTTTCAACAACCGGTTCTGGGAACATGGTTGCAAGTATCTCCATAATGCGTCGGCGTTGTATACCACTTATTTGTTTGTTGGCCAATGATTTTTCAACATGTGCAATAGCACGGTCACGTGAATCCATCTCCATCCAATCAATGGCAACCTCAAGGACACGCTCTAGGTCACTATGAGTGTACTCACGAATAGGTTTGATATTGCGAGGAGTAGTGGATAGTGTAGTTTTGTCGGTTGACGACTTGCCACCACGAAGACCACGCATGATACCATAACCACTACGTGAGGCCAACTTGTTGATTCGCCTAGCAGTGTCTTGGTCTGTTATTTGAATAGTATTACCAGTTTTGTGATATGTAATATCGACACAGGCAACAGCCTCCTCGGTACTACAATCAACACATACATTATAGCCAAGACTAACCCGACCAGCAGGAATAGTGCACTGACATGATTTACAGATAGCTGACATAATCTAGTTTGTTTTTTATTTGATAGTTAAATATAACCATAATAGTTGGGAAATAAAAATTATTGATGAAAAAGTTATTAACAATTTACACCACTATAACCCAGAGCATGTGTATGGTATCGGTATAGACCATCATCTCCTTTACGGATATATTCGTAATCGCCATTGCCTATCCTTCTACGCCTTGGTGTCATTAGGCTACGATAGTGTCCACTACTGAAACTACCACCACGATGATTGACTGGATGATACTCCATGTTTGTGAACAGGTAGTGGTATTCCATGCTCATTTCAGTCCATGTACAGGGTCCACTTTGTTTCACAAAATCGAGCAGAGCTCGAATTATCTCGCCATCCCTGAAGTAGAATCCTGCAGGTACCTGTTGTCCTTTGGCACCATATTCCTGTTCAATACTTTCTATCCTTGTCTGATATGGATAACTATACTTCCATTTTTCTGTGTTGTCTTTCA
>MDSZ01261423.1_pt1 | contig 15848 bp, 16 predicted proteins | sample 811201 | NCBI WGS metagenome assembly MDSZ01 (sample SAMN05326647, study PRJNA326480) | marine metagenome | isolation source: seawater | place: Indian Ocean: North | collected 2010
AAAAGAGATCAATGAACTAAATATTGGTGAAGTTCTTCTTACTTCAATTGATCGAGATGGAACGATGCAAGGTTATGATATAGATGTTGTTGAAAAAGCTAATAAATTTTTAAAAGCGCCAATAATTGCATCAGGTGGAGCGAGAGACTATCAAGATATGTTCGATTTAATTCAAAAAACAAAAATAAACGCTATTGCTGCTGCAAGTATATATCATTTTAAAAATCAAACTCCTAAATTAGCAAAAAATTTTTTAAAAGAGAAAGGTATTAAAATAAGGGAATAAATTTTAATGTTTTTAACTACTAGAAAACCCGAAGCGATATATAAGTTAATTCTAAATTCTTGTAAAAAAAATATTGAAGATAATTTAAAAATAAAAATTGAGCTAGAAATATTCAAAATAAAAAAATTTCCAAATATAAGTTTTATTTTATTTATTATTAAATTTATTGCTACACTTAAAATATTTTCAAAACCAAAAAGACTTAATTTAAAATACAGAGAAGTTGAAATCGGAAGATTTGTAACTGCACAATCTTTTAATAGCTTTAAATCATATGACTCAAGATTATTTTTTTTAATTACATATATTAAGTATCTTTATATTGCAGGAAAGCTTTTAAATTCAGCCTCTAAATATTATGAAAATAATATAATTAAAGCAATTTATATTGACCATTGCGGCTATATCAATGGGGTACTTTATTCTTTTTTTTCAAATAAAAAAATTACAATTTATTCAAATAATTTTCCACAAACCATTTACAAGATAAATTTTTCATATCGAAGAAATAAATTTTTTAGAAAATATGAAAATTCACTTAAAATTCATCAAAAGATAAACTTAAATGAAAAAAAACTTTTAAAGTCTAAATCTGTTTTAAAATCAATTTTCTCTAAACCCAACCGATTGAAACACATGTTAAAAACAAAATATGTACAACTACCAAAAAATAATTATAAAAAATTTGATTATATAATTTATACACATTCATTCACAGATGGACAACTTTGGTATGGGTTAGATGAATTTGAAAATACTTATGACTGGATAAAGTTTACCCTTAATGAACTTAAAAAAACTAATAAGAAAGTATTAATTAAAGCTCATCCAAATTTTTATGAAAAATCAATAGGTATACTAAGTGAATGGGATAAAAAAATTTATTTAAAATTAAAAGATGAATTTAGAAATAATAAGAATTTTTACTTTTTAGATAAATCAGTATTTAATTATGACTTATTAAAACTATTAAAAAAAAATTGTATTTTAATTTCCCATCATGGAACAGTAATATTAGAGGGTGCTAATATTGGTTTTAAAACAATAAGCTCTCAAGCAAATTTTTTCAGTAAAAAATTTAAAATTTCAAATCTTTGGTCTACCAAAAAAGAATATAAAAAATTACTAAATCAAAATTATAATAAAATAAGATTTCCGGTTAAAAGCGATTTTTATTCACTTATTTATCAAGTTTATATAAATGAACATTCATATTCTGGTAAAAATTTTTGGCAAAATATAATTGCGACACAAATGGGGATTTCTGTAGAAACGTATAAAAAAAAAATCGAGAGTTTCCAAGGAATTAATAATATGAGAGAGAAAAAAAAATACTTTTCACTTATATCAGGCAAAAAATTTAATCAAACAATTGAGAAGCTTAATCAAAATATTGTTTGTTTAGATTTGAAAGGAGAAAATTAATTTTTGACTTTTTTAAATCATATTGAAAAATTTAGAAATAAAGTCGCAATTGTTGAAAATAATAAAAGTTTCACATACAAAGACTTAGAGGAAAGGTCTTTTAAATATTGTAATAAAATTCAAAAAAGATCTTTGGTCTTCTTATTAGCGAAAAATGATTTAGATACAATTTCCTTTTATTTAGGGTTGTTAAAGAGTAAATCTGTAATTGTTTTATTGAGTCATTCAATGTCCTCAGTTCAATTAAAAAAATTGATTACTGCCTATAAACCAAATTACATTTTAACATCAAACAAAGATTTTAATTTTCAAGACTATAAATTTTTTTATAAAAAAAATAATTATAAAATTTTTATGAAAAAAATTCATATAAAACACAATTTGAGTAAAGATTTAGCAATTTTAATGAGCACCTCCGGAACTACCGGAAGCCCTAAATTTGTCAGATTATCTTATCAAAATTACAAAGATAATACTGGTAAAATTATTAAAAGTTTGAATATAAATTCAAAAGACAGTGTAATGACAACTCTTCCGTTAAATTATACTTATGGGCTATCAATTATAAATTCATATTTATCCGTAGGAGCAAAAATATTTATAAATAACAATTCAATAGTAAGCAAAAATTTTTGGAAATATTATCAAAAATATCAACCTACGTCCTTTTATGGTGTTCCATTTATTTATAATTTACTAAGTAAATTAAATTATAAAAATTTATTTAATAAAAATTTGAGATTTATTGCAAACGCTGGTGGAAAATTAGATGATAAAATATTGAAAAAAAACATAGAGTTTTCAAAAAATAAAGGTGTAAAATTCTATCAAATGTATGGTCAAACTGAGGGTTCACCTAGAATATCATTTTTAAATGATAAATTTAATCTTTCTAGATTTGGAAGTATAGGTAAACCTTTGAAAGGTGGAAAATTTACACTTTTAGATAAAGATAAAAAAAAAATTGAAAAACCATATACAAATGGGGAACTTGTTTATTATGGAAAAAACGTTTCTTTGGGTTATGCATTTAATTTTAAAGATTTGATTAAAGGAGATGTAAATAATCAAAAGTTATTCACGGGTGATATAGCGTATTTTGATAAAGATAATTTTTATTACATTGTTGGACGGAAAAGTAATTTTATTAAAATATTTGGACATAGAATAGATATATCATATCTTGAGGATTACTTGTTATCAAAAGGTTTAAAATTAAAGTGTTCAAATTTAGATAATCAAGTTTTATTAAATTATAGTATAAAAAATTTAAATAAAGAATTAGTAATTAATCTCTTATTTAAGGAATTTAATATTAATAAAAACTATATTAAATTTAAGTATTCAAAATACATGACATATAATACAAAAAAATATTTATAAATCTTTATGAATAAAAAAGATATTTCACCATATTCGCTTAATTCTCAAAAAAAATCTATATTATTTGAGAGAGAAATAAAGAAACTTAAAAATTATCATTTTTCAAAATCAATAGAATATCGAAAAATTTTGAAAGGACTCAAATATAATTTTAATAATAAAAAAATTGAGAATTTACCTTTTTTAACAACTAATTTATTTAAGGATGTTGAGTTATTAAGTATTCCTCAAAATAAAGTTTTTAAGATATTATCATCTTCAGGTACATCTGGGAAAAAAAGATCTAAAATTTATTTAGATAAAGAAAACTCAACCTCACAAAGGAATGTTCTGACAAGAATTTTTGAGTATCATTTTGGAAATGAACGCTTACCGATGCTTATGGCTACAAAAAATCCAAGATCTGCTGGAGTAAACTTTGATGCTAAGTACGCAGCAATTTTAGGTTTTTCAATGTTTGGTACAAATCATACATTTCTTTATGACGAAAAAAATAATTTTGATTTAAGAAAATTCGATGAATTTATTCAAAAATTCTCTAGTAAAAAATTTATAGTTTTTGGATTTACTTTCGATATTTTTCAAATTTTTTTTGAAAAACTAAAAAAAAAGATGGATTTAAAAAATTGCATATTAATACATGGAGGTGGCTGGAAAAAGCTTGAGACAAAAAAAATATCCGACAAAAAATTTAATAATAAATTTTCACAAAAATATAATATTAAAAAAATTTATAATTATTATGGCCTGATTGAACAAATAGGATCAATTTATTTTAAATGTCCAGAATGTAATAATTTTGTTTGTTCAGATTATTCCGATGTCTTAATTAGAGATAAAAACTTTAAATTAGTTAAAAGAGGAAAAGGGTTATTACAATTGATCTCACTTTTGCCAAAAAGTTATCCAGGCCATAACATTTTAACAGAGGATATTGGAGAAATAATAACTACAAACAATTGTAAAAATAAGCACTTGGGAAAAAGCTTTAAAATTTATGGAAGAGTAGAAGACTCCGAAATAAGAGGTTGTAGCGATGTTTAATTTGAATAATTTAAATTTAGAAATTTTAGTGGGAAGTAATAAAATAAAAAGAAACACTTTAGAACCATTTAATAAAGAAATTTGCAATTTTTTAATATCTTTTTCTCAAGCTTTAATATCTTCTAAAGAGGCACGTGAATTTCCAGATTTGATTGCCCTAGCATTTTGGTGCTCTAAAAAGAATATTGAAAATTTAGAGAAAAGATTTTCATTTGACGAATTAAGAGTTGGAAAGGGTATTCTTTTTCATATCGCACCTTCTAACGTACCAACAAATTTTTTTTATTCTTTAATTTTTGGTTTATTGTCTGGTAACTCCAATATTGTAAAAATTCCATCAAAAAAATTTGGGCAAATCCATATAATCTGCAACAAAGTTAATCAATTATTAAAATTAAAAAAATTTAAAAAATTAAAAAACTATATTTCAATCGTAAGATATGATGAAGATAATTTCGATCAGAATAATGAAGTTTTGTCTATAAATTGTGATTTAAGAATAATTTGGGGTGGTGACAAAACGATTAATAAAATAAGAGAATATAAATTGAGACCACATGCTACAGATATTACTTTTGGCGATAGATATTCTATAAGTTTAATCAATTTAAAAAAATTAAAAAAACTGGATGCCAAAGGATTGGAAAAACTTGTAAGATCTTTTTATAATGACACTTATTCAGTTGATCAAAATGCATGCTCTTCTCCTCATCTAATTATCTGGTATGGAAAGAAAGATGTTAAAATACAATCAAATTTTTGGAAAAAGTTAAGAGAAAAAGTTGATAAAGATTATGATATTCCAATGAATGCTGTCACAGAAAAGTATACTCAATATTGTAAAGATATGACTAAAGGTTATTTTAAAAATGGTAATATATATGGTCAAAGAATTTATGTAGTTCAATTAAAAAAGTTAAAAGATGATATTGAAAATTTAAGAGGAAAGTGGGGATATTTTTATGAATATACTTTTAACGATTTGAATGAACTTTCCAAAGTAATTAGTAAAAAATTTCAAACCATTTCATATTTTGGTTTTGAAAAGAATTTTTTTAAAGATTTTTTTAAATCAAAGTTTATTGATGGAGTTGATAGAGTTGTACCTATTGGCTCAGGATTGAATATTGATCTTATTTGGGATGGTTACAATATTATACAAACATTAAGCAAGGTTAAAAGCATTGAATAAAATTATATTAGATAAAACTAAAATTTTGGAGTTTCAGCAAAATAAAGATCCATATCTTTTTGTAGATCATGCATCTGAAGTGATTCCAGGAGTTAGTGCAAAAGGTTATAAAAAATTTTTAGAAGATGAGTGGTTTTTTAAAGTTCATTGGAAAAATGATCCTAATGTACCAGGGATGCTACAAATAGAATCATTAGTTCAAATGTCTTCACTAGCTATTGTAACTCTTCCTAACAATAAAAATAAAATTCTTTATCTTGTTTCAGCCAATGATATTAAATTTTCTAAAAAAATAATTCCAGGTAGCACCCTTTTTATGGAAACATTTATTAAATCATTTAAAAGAGGATTAGCTAATTGTGAAGGATTTGGTTATCTAGATAAGAGCTTAGCTTGCAAAGCAAAATTTACTTTATTGTTGCCAGATTTATTAAAATCTTATAATTTGAAAAATTAATTTATATGCCTATAGCATCCTCACTACTAAACAAACCTAGATTAGTTAAAAAGCTCAGGGATTTTTATGACTATGTTCAAAAAAATGATGGCAAGGTTGGAACTAAAACTAGGGGGATAGATTTAAATTTTAATAATGCTTGTAATCTAAGGTGCAAGTATTGTTTTACAAACTCTCCAAAGGGGGACCATGTCAAAGAATACCTAGATATTGGTGCTATAAGAAGACTAGCGGATGAGGCTGATGAGTTAGGTTATTTTGAATTTGATTTACAGGGTGGGGAACTTCTTCTACAGCCAAAAAAATTATTTGAAGTTTTAGATGCTATTAGACCTGAAAGATTTTATATGTACTTGACAACCAATGGTTATTATTTAGATGAAAAAATGGCTAAAAAATTAGCTGAATATAAAGTTAGTAGAGTTTCAGTTAGCATAGACAGTATGGATGAAAAAATACACGATGAGATAAGAGGAAGAAAGGAGTCCTGGAAAAGAGCTATTGCAGCACTTGAACATGTTAAAAATGCAGGAATGGATCCTTATTTGAATATCACAGTAGGACACTACAATGCTAACACAGATCATTTCAAACAGCTTTTAGATTACTCAAAAGATAAGAGATATAAAACACTTCTCAACGTAGCGGTGCCATCAGGAATGTGGCAGAATGCTGAAGATATAATTTGTGATGATAATGACCGAGAATATTTAAGAAAAATAAGAAAGGAATATAAAAACTTGGTAAGAAATGTTTGGAATCCATTTGATAGAAATCATGAAAAAATTTTAGGCTGCACAACAGTTAACAGAGTATATGTAACACCAATAGGAGATGTACTAGTTTGTCCTTACGTTCATATAAAGATAGGTAATATTTTTGAAAAACCTTTGAAAGAGATTATCGATCATGGTTTTAGTATTAAATATTTTAGAAATCACAGTGATCTTTGTTTAGCCGGTGAGGACAAAAGTTTCATTAGTAAGTTTATGACAAAAAGTGGTCAAACGATTTTCAAACCAGCCTTGGCAGAGGACATCTTTTCAAAAGACGATTATATAAAATAATAATGCTTTTAAAGAACAAGACTGCAGTAATCACAGGATGCAATAGAGGAATTGGAAAAAAAATTCTAGAAATCTTTTCCTCCAACGGCGCCAATAGTTTTGCCTGTGTTAGAAAAATTGATGAAAATTTTCTCAAAGAAATTTCAGTTTTTGAAAATAAATACAATATTAAAATTACACCGATTGAGCTAGATTTAGAAGAAATTGATAAAACAAAAAATGCAGCTAAAAAAATTTTGGATCAAGGAAAAAATATAGATATTTTAATTAATAATGCAGGAATAATTGAAAATTCAATTTTTCAGATGACAAAAATAGAAAATATAAAAAAGATTTTTGAAGTAAATTTTTTTTCGCAAATGGCTTTCACACAATTGATATTAAAGTCTTTAATTAAAAATAAAAAAGGAAGTATAGTTTATATAGCCTCCACATCTGCAATTGATGGTAATATAGGAAGAAATGCTTATTCATCGTCAAAAGCAGCAATAATTTCTCAAGCAAAAACGCTATCAAAAGAATTGGGAAAAATGCAAATTAGAGTTAATGTGATTGCTCCTGGTTTAACAAAAACTGATATGATGGAAAAAAATACACCAGAAAATGTTTTGAAAGAAGTAATTTCAAACTCTTCATTAAACAGAATAGGCGAAACTAAAGATATAGCCAATACAGCCTTGTTTTTAGCATCTGATCTTTCAAATTTTATTACAGGACAGACAATCAGAGTAGATGGTGGAATGTAATGAAAGACGATATTAATTTAAAAGAGATTATTTCTTTTAGTAAAGAAATAAGAAAAAAAATAATTCAAATGTCTTTAAAAGCTGGATCGGCTAGTGCTCATATTGGAGGAGCACTATCTATAGCAGACATAGTTTCTGTTTTATTTAAATATCAAATGAAAAACTTTGATAAATCAATTAAAAGAGATAGGTTCATTTTAAGTAAGGGACATGCTTGTTTAGCTTATTATTCTGCTCTAAATCTAATTGGTTTAATTTCTGATACTGAAATTGAAACATTTGAGAAAAATAATAGTAATTTGGCAGGTCACCCAGTTAAAAATAGAAAGCTAGGTATAGATTTTTCTAATGGATCATTAGGCATGGGTCTTTCAATAGCTATTGGTTTAGCAATTTCATCTAAGAAAAAAAAAGAAAATTTTAGAGTATATGTAATTATGGGTGACGGTGAATGTAATGAAGGTTCAGTATGGGAAGCTGCAATGTCTGCACCAAAATTTGAGTTAAATAATTTGTCTGTAATTATTGACAAAAATAATTTTCAACAAACAGGTTCAAATTTAGAAATCATGGATCTTAAAAATTTAAATGATAAATGGAAAAGTTTTGGATGGGATGTAGAAGAGATAGATGGTCATGATATTAAAGAGATTAAAAAATATTTCGATAAAAAAGTAGAAAACGATAAACCAAAATTATTAATTGCAAATACTATCAAAGGAAAAGGTTTTTCTTTTACAGAAAATAATAATAATTGGCATCATGCGATTATTACCGAAAAATTATTTAATGAGGCAATGAAGGAAATAAAATAATAGTAATGGAAATCAATGAAAAAAATATAAAATTACTATCATCAATAGGCCCAAGAGCGTCTTTTGGTCTTTCAGCAATAGATCTTCTGAAAAAACATAAAGACTTAATGATATTAACATGTGATGTTTCAACTTCTGCAGGATTAGATAGGTTTAGAAAACAATTTCCTGAAAATTACATAGATTTAGGAATAGCTGAACAAAATTTAATTGGTGTAGCTACAGGGCTTGCAAGTGAAAAGTTTAAAGTAATAACAACCACATTTGCACCATTTCAGGCAATAAGATGTTGTGAACAAATTAAAGTAAATTTAGGTTATATGAAAGAAAAAATTACTATGGTTGGTTTAGCAAGTGGGTTAATTTTAGGTAATTTAGGATTTACTCATTGTTGCATAGAAGATATTGGGATTTTACGATCAATTCCAAATATAAAAATTATATCGCCTTCAGATTCGCTCGAAACTATAAAAGCTATTGAGGCATCTATTGATGATGTGAGCTCTTGTTATATTAGGTTAACAGGGGGAACAAATAATCCAATCATTAATACAAAAGATTATAAATTTGAAATTGGTAAATCAATTCTTATGAGCAAAGGTGAAGATTTATTGATAATATCTGCTGGTGCGATTTTGTCAGAATGTATAAAGGTTTCTAAAATGTTGGAATCAGAAAATATAAAATCTACAATAATAAATATGCATACAATTAAACCTATTGATGAAAAAATGATCCGTGATCATATTCATAAAAAAAAATTAGTTGTTACAGTTGAAGAACATAATATAATTGGTGGTTTAGGCTCAGCCGTATCAGAAGTATTGTCCAAATTAAATGATACACCTCCCTTGTTGTCTTTAGGGGTGAATGATAGTTATTCTAAAAGTGGCTCTTATGAATTTTTGAAAGAATTTAATGGACTTGTTCCGGAAAAAATTATAGGAAACATAAAAAAAAAACTTAATGAATAACTTAGATAAATATAAGAAAGCTTTTGTTGAAGGCTTGAGTGTAGAGGAAAGTAAAATTAATGATAATTTAAAATACAATGATATTCCTGAATGGGATTCAATTGGTCATATGACACTTATGTCAAATCTTGAGGAAGCTTTCAAAGTTACACTTGAAACAGATGATATTGTAGATTTTAGTTCGTTTAAAAAAGGTAAAGAAATTCTCAATAAATACAAAATTAATTTTTAAAAAAAGCCTAATATTACAACACAAATTTTAACTAAATTTTTTTCTTTACCGTTCACAAAATGAACTATATTGTTTAAATAATGAACATAAATAAAAAATCAGAAGAAGAGCATTTCGCAATATTAAGAAAAATAGGGAAAAAATCTGAACTTTCTCAAAGAGAAATGGCTAAAGAATTAGGATTCAGTCTTGGTAAATTGAATTATTGCTTAAAAGAACTCCAAAGAAAAGGGTTAATTAAAATGAGAAATTTTAAAAATAATAAGGACAAGATAAATTATTTTTATATTCTTACCCCAAAAGGAATTACATCTAAAACAATTCTTGCTATTAATTTTATGAAAAGAAAAATGCGAGAGTATGATGAATTAAAATCCGAAATTGATAATTCTAATTTAAAACCTCAAAACATAGTCAAAAATAAACCACATAAATCTAAATATAAGAAAATTGACTACGATTTATTATGAAAAAAATCGGACATAATAATTCCCCAATACCTCTAGATCCTAGAGAAACTATAAAACGAAATATTAGTAGGAGAAAACTTATAGTCGATCAAGGAATACCTAGTTTTGAAGGTTTACCACTTCCTACCTGGATAGAGTTAAGTCTAATAGATGTTTGTAATAGAAGTTGTTCTTTTTGTCCTAAAGCAGATGACACTATTGCACCTGATACTTATATGAAAATGAGTAGGGCTTTAATTGACAAATTATATAAGGATTTAAAACAAATTAAATATAATGGTTCAATCGCTTTATGTGGTTATGGTGAACCTCTTCTTCACAAAGACATAGAGTATATTACGGAAAAATTATCTAAAGTTTCTAATGTTGAAATAGTCACAAATGGGGACGTCTTAAGTTCTAAAATGTTAAAAAAACTTTATGATGCAAAAGCTGGCCGATGTTTAATTAGTATGTATGATGGTCCAGAACAGATAGAGAAATTTAAAAAAATAATTAAAAATTCAAAAGTGCCAGAGGATTTTGTTATCTTAAGAGATAGATGGTACGATGATTCACAAAATTTTGGTGTCAAACTTACAAATAGAACAGGCACAGTTAAAATTGGAAATCAGCTGGAAACTTCAGTTCATAGCGTTTGTTATTATCCAACATATCAATTTTTAATTGATTGGAATGGAGATGTTTTTTTATGTCCTCAAGACTGGCAAAGAAGAAGGCCTATGGGAAATATTATGCAAGAAAGTATTTTTGAAATTTGGAAAGGAAATTCAATTTCAAAATTTAGGAAAAATTTATTAAATGGTAAAAGATGTGATAATCCGTGTTCAGATTGTAATGCTGATGGTACTCTTCTTGGACAAAATCATGCTAAGATTTGGAGACATTTATATAAAATCTAAAAAAACTATGAAAAAAACAATTTGTATTTTTTTTTCAGCGGATAATATTGACAAGATATTATCACACTACAGAGATTTATTTCACGCTCTTCCCTCGAAATATGAAAAATTATATTTAGTTAATTTTTATAATATTATTAAGAATAATCAAAAAAAATTTGATGAACATAAAAAATTTGAAGGAAAATATAATATAAAAATTTTTTGTCCTGCAACAAAAAGAGATTTTGAAAAATTTACTGAGGATAGATTAATTTTTGCTTTTGATAATTTAGGAAAAACAATTGATTTTTTTAAAATAAGATTCATGATAAATAAAAAAAACGTAAAACTTGTATTGTTACAAAACATTGGTTATTTTAGTAATCAAGGAGCATTAGAAAAAAACATATCAATTAAAAATTTTTTTTATTTAATTAATAGAATCTTTATAAGAAAATTATTCAGATTATTGGTTTTTTTTAAATTTTTTTCCCCAATATTTATATATTTTGAATGTAGGAGAGATATTGTAAATAATTGTCAAAAACACGAAAAAAAAATTAAAAGTAAAAATTATACATTCAATTATCTTTATTTTGAGAATACATTTTTTGTTAATAGCAGGTCGTATGATAAATTTTCAAAAAATACACATGAAAAATCAGATGACAAAATTATTTTTATTGATGGCAATTATAAACATCAAGATGTTCTTCAAAGAGAAAATTTTGATATCGAGGAAATAAAATTAAAATACTTCAGAAAATTAGATATTTTCTTAAAAAAAATCTCTGAAACTTTAGGGAAAGAGTTAGTATTCTGTTTGCACCCCACATCTAATTTGGAAGAGTACAAAAAATTGTTAAAAGATGTAAAATTTGAACAATTCAATACTGAAAAAAATATTTATGCATCATCAATAGTTATTTTTCATGAATCAAGTTCTATTGATACAGCGATATTTTTAAAAAAAAAAATTATATCTTTAGATACTGATTTGTTTGGGAAGTATCTAAAAAATAGAATAAAAAAATACCAAGAAGAACTTGGAATTTTTAAGATTGATTTAGATGATAAGTTTGAGATAGAGAAAAAATATTTAGAAGAGAAAATAAAAGTTAATGAAGAAAAATATAATAATTATATAAGTAACTATTTAAAATCAGATGAAAAAGAAGAAGGAATATCAAAGGTTTATAGAATTTTTGATGAATATTTTAATTTATTAAATCGACAGTATGAAAAATAAACTTGTATTAAACGAAAGATATCAGCAAACCAATTTTTATTTCGATAAAGCGATTAATGATAAAATTGAAATAAGAAAAAAAAGTTTTTATGATCTATCTTTTTGTAGTGGTGTATTGATCTTAGGCCATAAAAGCAAAATATTTAGGGAAACATTAAGAGATTTTAATAATAAAAAAATATCAATATTTGCACATCCCAATATCTATACTGAAAAATTAGCAAAAAAAATAAAAATTTTTTTTCCTAATTTTTCTAAGATTGTTTTTTGTAACTCTGGGACCGAAAGTGTAATTAAAGCTTTAAGAATATGCAAATCTTTGAATAAAAAAAAATTCATTGTCTCAGTGTCTGGTAGTTGGCATGGTTCTGTAGATCAAACGCTCTATTCACCAGATATAAAATTAAGACCATTACCTATTTCTGCTGGATTGGATAAAAATCAACAAAAAAATTTAAAGTTTATTCCTTATAATGATATTAAAGAGTCAAAATTAATATTAGACAAAATTAAAACAAACATTAATTGTTTAATAATAGAGCCAATTATGGGTTCATTTCCTTCAGAAAATAGTAAAATTTATTTAAAATTTTTAGAGAAATATTGTAAAAAAAATAAAATTATTCTTATTTTTGATGAAATAATTACAGGCTTTAGATCTGAAAAAGGTTCAGTGCAATCTAAATTTAAATTAAAACCAGATATCACATTAATTGGTAAGGTTCTTGGCGGAGGATTTCCTATTGGAGCAATTGGAATAACTAAAGATATATATAAAAAGATAAATAAAAATAAGAATAAAGTTATTTATGGTGGAACCTTTTCTGCCAACTCTTTTTCAGTTTATGCAGGTTTAAAAGTCCTTGAGTATATCAGTAAAAAAAAGAATTTTTATAAAAAATTAGAAAATAAATCATTTCAATTTCAAAACAAAGTTAATAATTTTATAACTAAAAATGATATAGACGCTTGGATGTATAGGTATGATACTATGAACCGTCTTATTTTTTCAAAAAGAGCAGTCAGAAATAGAATTCAAAGAGATTTTTTAGAAAAAAATAAAAATGAAAAAATTAAAAAATTTGTTAAATATTTATTAGATAACAGAATTTACTATCCCCCTAGTGGAATAATTTTTTTTTCTGAAGCAAGTAATAAAAAAAGTATTGATAAAATTTTCAAAATTTTTTGTAAAGGTTTGTTAAGATATTTCTCTAAATAATAATTATTTTATCCTCTTTTATATTGATGTGGTATTTGGAATTTATTTTTACTAATTGATTTTTGTAACCAATTGGGATCTAGTAAAAATTTTCTTCCTATGGCAATAAAGTCACATTTTTTTTTATCAATTATTTTTTTTGCAAAATTTAAATCATCAATCATTCCAGAAGTTCTAATTTTGATTCTTAAATTTTTTTTAATTTTAGAGGCAAGATTAACTCTAAATCCCTTAAATGACTTTAATTTGGTCTTAGATATAATTCCTCCACTTGATATACAAATATAATTAAAACCAATATCTTCTAGTTTTTTTGCCAGATGTCTACTTTCTGAAATGGTAATACCCTTCTCCATATGATCATGAGCAGTTATTCTCGCACCCAAAATTTTTTCTTTGGGCCAAATTTTTCTGATAATTTGTGCTATTTCTATTAACAATTTAATCCTATTTTCTAAATTTCCACCGTATTTATCTTTTCTTTTGTTTGAAATTGGAGAAAAGAACTCATGTAATAAATATCCATGAGCCATGTGTATCTCTAAACAGTCAAATCCAACTTGTTTCGCTCTAATTGCACTATTTTTGAAATCTTCTTTTATTTTTTTTATTTTTTCTAAGCTTAATTCTTTTGGTTTAGGCCAATTAATATCCTTTTTTATTGCAGAGGGTGCAACTGTAATCCATTTTTTTCCTTTAAGATTAAGCGGGGTGTTGGCCTTAATCCAAGGGATATTTGCAGAACCTTTTCTACCAGAGTGAGAAATTTGAATTCCAATTGCAATATCAGAAATTTTTTTTAAAAAGTTTAACAATTTTTTTAAATTTTTTTGATGTGTATTATTGAAAAGACATAAATCATTATGAGTTATTTTTCCTTCTTTGTTTATTGCAGTTGACTCTATCATCATCATTCCAGCCCCCGAGATAGCTAGTTTTCCTAAATGTTGATAGTGCCAGCTACTTGGTGAACCATTAACCGAGGAGTATTGACACATGGGAGAAATAGTAATCCTATTTCTAAGATTCATTTTCCCTAACTTAAATTTTTTAAATATCATTTTTACAAACAATAAACTCGTTATGAGGATGAAAAATTGCTTTTTTGTAGGACCAATATGTTTCTATAAAAAGTTTATTTAACGCTTTACCCAATTTAGGTAAGTGTGGAACTTTATCTGCGTCTATCATTGAATTAAATGGTGTTGCAAATCTGAGCCATTCTCCTTTTTTTTGGTCTTTATATAAAAGTCTTGTTCTTAAAGCTATATCGGGTTGTATTAGTTTAAAATTTTCTTGTTTAATTCTTTTATAAATTTTTTCTAAAGTTGTGGGTTTTTTAAAACCAAGGTTTTTAACTTTTATTCTATAAAGCTTTACAGTATTTTTTGTTAATCTAATCTTATTTTTTTTGTTAAAATATATATTTTCAATCCAAGGACTTAAAATTACCCCATTTTTTTTGAGATATTTTAACTCTTGTTTTATTGTTTTTCTTTTAGATGGTTTAATAATTTTCCAAACTTTAATCATAAAATATTAATATTACATTATAAAAATAAGAAAAGTTATAAATTGATATTAATTATAGTTATAAATTACTTATATGATATATATCAGATGCTTTTGATAATTTTAAATTAAAAAAATGTTCCAAAATTTACTCAAAAAAAACTTTGAAGTTAATTTTTTAGATTATTCAAATTGTTATGCATTTGAAATACCCAACTTTCTAGATGACGAACAATATAATGAATTAAGTAAGAATATACCAAACTTTCAGAAAGATGATGCACAGAAATTAAACGACAAATTTTATGATGATAATGATCAACATCAATTAAAAGCATATATCAATGAATTAAATAATGATGCTTATAATAAATTTATTAAGAAAAATTCAATTTTAAATGAATTAGCTGAAGTATTTAAAAGTTCAAAAATGAATAAATTTTTTTTAAAAAAATTTTATACAAATATATTAAAATCAAGATTATATGATCCAAAAAACTTTATTAAATTACTGATGAGAAAAAACCGAACTGTAATTAATAAAGAAGAATCTTTTGTAAATAAATTTATTTACAATGATATTTATACAACTTTTGAAATTGCATACATGTTTAATGGAGCACAATCTTTTCCACACACTGATGGAATGAAAAAAATATTAAGTCTTTTACTCTATTTCCCAGATGAGGATTTGTCAGAAGATCAAAAAAAAAATTTAGGAACAACTTTTTTCAATTCCAACGAATTTAATTTAACTGGTCTTGGAAAAAATAAAGTAAACTCATTTGATGACTCAAAAAAATTTAAAATGAGAAACAAAATTGTTGGAACTTTTCCCTTTGAAAAAAAAAATTTGTATGGCTTCATTAAAAGCCATAAATCTTGGCATT
>MDSZ01170212.1_pt1 | contig 15846 bp, 14 predicted proteins | sample 811201 | NCBI WGS metagenome assembly MDSZ01 (sample SAMN05326647, study PRJNA326480) | marine metagenome | isolation source: seawater | place: Indian Ocean: North | collected 2010
CATAAAATGAACAAAAAAAACTATCTTGCCACTATCGTCTTTGACCCTCGCGGTTCCGATGGAACTACCGATGAGATGATTCCAAGACTTAGTGAAGTCATCAGTGAATCAGATGGTGAGGTTATAAAAGTTGAAAACCAAGGTAACCATGAGTTTTCTTATCCACAAAAGAAAGGACTAACTTCGGCCACCTTTTTGCAATTCGAAATTGCCGGCTTGCCAACCACACCTGATTCCATAAAGGAAAAATTAAAACTGGAAAAAAAGGTTGATCGCGTTTTGATCGAACGTTTGTAATATTTCCCTGTTCTTGATTAATGGCCTCACTCAACAAAGTCCTCCTAATTGGAAATTTAACCCGTGATCCGGATGTTCGTATGATGACGAATGGTCGGCCTGTGTGTAATTTTGGTCTGGCTTTGAACCGATCCTATAAGGATTCCGAAGGAAATCGAAAAGAGGAAACCACATTTGTCGATGTTGAATGTTTTGGTCCAAGAGCAGAAGCAGTTGGGCGATTTTTTACCAAAGGAAGAGCGATTTTCGTCGAGGGTAGGCTAAAGTTGGATCAGTGGGAAAGCAAAGAAGGCGAGAAAAGAAGTGCGATTCGCGTAGTCCTTGATAATTTTGAGTTTGTAGATTCTCGCCAGGATAATTCTAGTCCAGGAATCGAACCTCAATCAGATAAATCTTCGGTCGAGACCAACAATGCGCCAGATAGTCTAGCCCAAAACGAAACAGATCCTGAACTCGAAGAGGATGTTCCATTTTAACATTCACCCCCTATCAAAATGCCACAATCAGAAGTTTTATTAGTTGAACATATTGAAAATCTCGGTTCCGAGGGCGATGTCGTAAAAGTGCGTCCTGGATATGCCCGCAATTTTTTGCTGCCTAGAGGCAAGGCCGTTCCTTTGAATCATGCGAACAAGAAAAGACTGGATGCATTGAAGATAGCCAGAGCAGCCAGAGAGTCAGAGGATTTACAAAATGCCCAGCAGATTGCACAAAAACTTAAGGATGCAAGTATTGCAGTTGCCGTCAAAACTGGCTCTGGAGGAAAGCTCTTTGGTTCCGTGACCACAACGCAAATCCTTGAGAAACTGGAGGAAAAAGGCTTCAAGTTGGACAAGAGGCATTTCTCTGATTTTAAACCTGTTAAAGAATTAGGACAAGTATCTGTATCAGTTACCTTACACAAAGAAGTATCAACTGAAATTAAACTGGAAGTAGTTTCTGAAAACCCCATCGAGGAAGCAGAATAACTTTTATTTAAAAGAGAAGCCTTACCCGAATGCCATCTTCATCTTCTCTTTTAAAGCAAGATAACGAATCAAAATATAGTTCGACTTCTGAGAAAAATCTCCCTCAGGGTAAATTGGACGGTAAGCCTTTGCCCAGTAACATAGACGCTGAACAAGGTTTACTCGCAGCGTGTATATTGGACTCTTCAGGAGAGGTCATGGGACGCTGTGCAGAGCAAGCGATTTGTCCCGATCACTTCTATTTTCATAACCACCAGATCATTTTCGATGCTCTTTTACAATTGCATCACGAAAATAGTGAAATTGATGAAATATTAATTGCTGAAAAACTTTCATCCACAAATAATCTCGATAAGATCGGCGGTAAAGAAGCATTATTCGAATTATCTGCAAGAATTGATACCACGGCCCATGCTCCATATTGGCTGGACATCGTGAAGCAAAAGGCTCTTCTGAGAAAATGTATTTTTATGGGATTTGAGATCATCGATGGTGCGAATCAAATTCAAGGCGATGTAGACGATTTCTTAGCGACAATGGAACAAAAAGTTTGTTCATTGGGTGATGAACAAAACATTCAAACATCTGTCCCTTTCCGAGAACCTATCCAGCACGCTATGGAGCAGATACAGAGGATGCTGTCTCACGAGGAAATGGATGGCCTACTTTCTGGATATAAGGATCTCGATCAATTGACCAATGGCTTCAAGCCAGCGGAGATGATAGTTATTGCAGCAAGACCCTCCGTTGGTAAAACCAGTTTAGCGATGAATATAGTAGAAAATGTTGCATTTTCTCCAAAGTATGTTTCCGATCCTAAAAATATCTTGGTATTTAGTCTGGAAATGAGTGCAACTTCCCTTGCCATGCGTATGATTTGCGGTAGAGCTAAGGTCAACATGAATGACCTTCGTCGGGGATTTGTTCCCAAACGAGATGCTGAAACCCTTAATGCAATCAGTAGAGAATTTCAACAGGCTTCCCTATGGGTTGATGATACAAGTGGACTTAGTATAAATCAGATTAGAGCTAAAGCGAGGCGGCTAAAGACAAGAAAGAAGATACATTTAATTGTGATAGACTATCTTCAATTGATTTCTGGAGATATGCGTGCCCAGTCGAGAGAGAATCAGATATCAGATATATCAAGGGGCCTTAAGGCTATGGCAAAGGAACTGGATGTGCCGGTAATCGTTCTAAGCCAATTAAATCGTGATTCTGAAAAAGAAAGGAGAGATCCTAGATTATCCGATCTGAGAGAATCTGGTTCTATTGAACAAGATGCTGATCTAGTCATGCTTTTGGGGAAACAAAGAAAAGGTGAGGATATTAGGGAAGTGGATCAAGACCCTGAGGCAGAAAGTTCTGAAGAAGATTATGAACCGATTTCACTTTTGCTAGCCAAACAAAGAAATGGTCCCACTGGAAGAATTAATCTCGCTTTTCGCAGAAAATACACGAGGTTTGAAATTTTGGAAGGTGAACCAAGGCTAAATTAATTCTAATGATTTCTCGAGTACGATCCATATTTCCCGTTTTGATGCTTTTGTCATGCATCGTATTACTTTGGTCGCAGGTCGTACCAAGTGGTAAGAAAATTTCATCGATCGAAATTGCACTCGATGGACCGAAAACTTTAGGTAAATCCTTTTTGTTGCAGAATCTGCAAGTTGAAGTTGGGATGATCTACGATCCTAACTCAATAGATAAATCAATACGAAACTTGATAGCTACTGGTTCCGTTGATGATGTGAAAGTATTCTACGACCCAAAAAAGTCTTCGGCAGAAGGGGTTGCACTAATCTTCAAAGTAAAAGCTAAAGCTAGAATCAGCCAAATTCGTTTTTCTGGAAATGATAAGCTGTCTGATAAAAAATTAGAAAAAACAATCTCTTTGACCGTGGGAGACTTATTTGACGACTCTGAATTCAAATCCGATCAACTCGCATTGGAAAAGCTTTATTTGGAGAAGGGATATTGGAATGCAAAAATTTCAAGTGATTTAAAAAAGACGAATGCTAATGGTGGTATTGAGATTCTATTTAAGATTGAAGAAAATGAAAAAAGGAAGATAAGACGAATCCAGTTTGTTGGGAATAGCAAATTATCCTCAAAAGAACTACTTGCAGAAATGGAGACTGCTCCCTGGAGATTTTGGAGATTTTGGTCGAAAAGATCGAAATACAGACCTTCGATTTTGGAAGAAGATTTAAACAATCTAAAAACATTATACAGAAACCAGGGTTTTCTGGATGTAGGGATTGATCAGTCTAGTGTTGAGATTAAACCTGAGGGAAAGAGTAACTTGGATTTGCTCATCAAGATTTCTGAGGGAGATCGTTCTTTTTTCGGTGAGTATCAAGTTGTTGGAAATGTTATCTTAAGCAAAGATTATCTTCTTGATGACAAAGGAGCGGATAAAGATAACCGATTTGAAATCAAGAAAGGGGAGCCCTATTCTCCTGCGAAACTAAATGCTGAAATCTCAAGATTACGAAGAAAGTATGGTGAAAAAGGTTATTTGGATGTCAGAATTCGCTCGAACCGTACCCCAAACCTTCAAACGAATCAGATCGATCTTAAATTTGAAATTACTGAAAATAACAAGTTCAGCGTTAATAGCGTACAGGTTAGAGGGAATGAGAAAACCAAGACAATAGCGATTATCAGAGAACTTGCATTAGCACCGGGTGAAACTTTTGACTTGGTAAGAATGGAAACTAGCGAATCGAGGCTAAAGAACACCCGCTTCTTTGAAAAGGTAGACTTAGATGACGAACCTGTTAATTCAACTGATCCTGAACTTCAAAACAGTCGAAGAAATCTGATTGTTGATGTGAAAGAAGGTCGAACAGGCCATGTTTCTTTTGGTGTTGGATTCAGTACTTTGGAAAAAGCCATGATGTTTGCTGAATTCAGGCAGGGAAATTTTGATATCATGCGCTGGAGAACTCCCCACCCTCTTCAGGGAGATGGCCAGAAGTTCCGATTGAGATTAAAACTGGGTTCACGGAGTAACGAGGCCAGGTTGGCCTTGGAAGAGCCGTGGTTTTTCAACCGGAGGCTTGCCGCAGGATTTGAAGTTTTTCGAGAGAAGTCGGACTATTACAGTTCTTACTATGACGAAATGCGAGCAGGCTTCGAAGTTTATTTTCGAAAAAGAATTTTCGAACTTGTGGAAGGAAGATTGTTTTATCGTTTTGAGGATGTTGAAATTGATGATGTCAGCACCAGTGCACCATCTTTCATTACGCCAGTGGATTTGTCTATTTCCAAAGTCGGCCTTACCCTAAGCAGGGATACTCGAGATAGCATACTTTTCCCGAACGATGGAAGTATTTTTACTTTAAGAAAAGAATTTGCTGGAGGAATTTTTGGAGGTGATGCGGACTATGGTAGATTAGAATTTCAAGGTGCCCGGTTTATCCGGACTTTCGATCCGATGGAACAGGTTTTGTCAATTATGGGAAGGACCGGAACCTTGGGTAGATTTAATGGTGAAGATGCAGATGTACCTTTCTTTGATAAATTTTTCTTGGGAGGCCCATACAATCTTCGGGGATGGGACTACCGGGATGCGGGGCCTCAATCCGCCGGTGAGCCAATGGGTGGAAATTCCTATTCTTACGCCGGACTTGAGTATACTTTTAAAATAGCTGACCCACTGCGATTTGCACTCTTTTATGATGGAGGCTATCTACGGACTGGTGATTTCAAGCTTCTTCCGGGAAACGGACAGGAGGGATGGCATGACAACTGGGGTATGGGGCTTCGAATCATGGTCATGGGAATGCCATTACGACTTGACCTTGGATTTCCAATTAGTGACCCTAGTACGACAGGAGGTTCTCCTCAATTTCACTTTTCAGGCGGAACGCGTTTCTAAGCGTTGCCAATAAAGAAGTATTTAAATCATGAACAAAATAAAAATCATTATTCCAACATTTTTCATTTTAGTTGGTTCCTTACTTAACGCTCAAAAAATTGCCGTTGTTGATGTGCAAAAGACATTTGACGGCTATCAGAAAGTCAAGGATGCCCGTGAACGCTTGGATCGATCAAAGAAAATTGCCGTTGAAGAACTCGAAATTTTTAAAGATGAGCTGGAAAAAATCGTCAAAGAATTGAGGGAAATGGAAGAAAAATTAAAGAATCCAAATATTGAAAGTTCCAATTTGAAAGCTAGTTATCAAGAGAAATTAAAGAAAGCGAAGGAAAAACAAGAAGATATGGTTGCATACGATAAGAGGGCCAAGGCAACCATCGCACAGCGACAGAGAAATCTATTGGTTGAACACCTTGGCGACATAAGAGAAGCGGTAAAAAAGGTTTCCTCCGCAAAAGGTCTTGATCTTGTAATTAATGCCTCGGAAACTCAACTCGGAGTATTTTACTTTTCAGATAAACTAGATATTACTAAAGATGTAATCCTCACTCTAAACGCTACATCTAAAGAGTAGCAGTTTAGTTCACCGTCTGTTGTTCTAAATTGTGAAATTTGAACTTAAACTAGACGATATCTTAGAATTATTTCCTGAGGCGAAGACTGAAGGAAATTACAACGGTGTTCATTTATTCGGTATCTCTTCCTTGGATCAGGCTCAAGAGGGAGATCTTTCCTTTCTTGGCAATTCCAAATACAGATCACAAGTTTTTGATACAAAAGCTTCCTGTCTTCTTATTCCTGATGATTTCGATGGTGAACCCAAAGAAAATCAACTATTTCTTCGAATCGATGATCCTTCCTACGGGCTTGCTGTAATATGTAAATTCATCGAAAGTAAACTCTTTCCCCCTCCATGCCCTGGAATTCACCCCTCTGCATTCGTCGAGGAAACCGCCTCAATTCATCCTAGTTCATCAATTGGACCATTTTGTTACATCGGAAAAAATGTAAACATAGGTTCAAATTCCCATATTCTGTCCCATTGTCACATTGGAGATGAAGTTAGGATTGGAAGTGACACCAAACTTCACCCTGGTGTAAAGGTTTTAAGCAGATGTAAAGTGGGAAATAAAGTTATCTTAAATGCAGGAGTTGTCTTGGGTTCTGAAGGTTATGGCTTTGATCAAGTTAAGGGTCAAAATTTAAAAACACCTCACTTGGGCATTGTGGTAATTGAAGACCATGTTGAAATTGGGGCAAATACTTGTATTGATCGGGCACGTTTTGATGAAAGCCGGATTGGTTTAGGCACTAAAATAGATAATCTAGTACAAATTGGACACAATGTGAAAGTAGGGAAGGATTGCCTCATAGTTGCTCAAGTTGGGATTGCAGGAAGCGTAAACATGGAAGATCAAGTTGTTGTTGGTGGTCAGGCCGGATTTGCCGGTCATTTAAGGATAGGAAAAGGAGCAAAAATTGCCGGGCAAGCTGGAATTACTAAAGATGTTAAACCTGGTGCATTTCTAAAGGGCAATCCTGCCTTACCAATCAAGTTATCCCAAAAAATTTCGATTCTTCAAAGAAGGCTCCCAGAATTATTTAATAGGTTTGATCAAAACGGAGGCAATAAGTAGGTCAGTTATATGCAAAACGGAACAGGACTTAAAATCTTCAGTGGAAAGTCAAACGAACCTCTCGCTCAAGAAATTTGTAACTATTTGAGCGTACCACTTGGTGACGCACTGGTTACTTCTTTTCCCGATAATGAAAGCTTTGTACGTTTCAATGAGAATATCCGTGGTACGGATGTGTTTTTGGTGCAGTCCACTTCCTCACCTGCCAATCACAATGTAATGGAATTGCTTATTATGATTGATGCGGCGAAACGAGCTTCTGCGGCCAGAGTCACAGCAGTGCTTCCATTTTTTGGTTATGCAAGACAGGACCGAAAAGATCAACCCCGTGTTCCGATTACCTCAAAACTGGTTGCTAATCTTCTGGTTGCGGCTGGAGTGAACCGAGTTCTCACTATGGATTTGCACGCTCAACAAATTCAGGGTTTTTTCGATATACCAGTTGATCATCTCTATGCATCGCCTGTTTTTTTTGAGGAACTGAAAGCAAAAGATTCTAGCAATCTTACGATATTTTCACCCGATGTTGGGGGAATGAAAATGGCCAATGCATACGCGGAAGTTTTGGGCTGCCCATTAGGCTTTGTCGCCAAAAGAAGAACTGGGGCAAGTACGGTTGAAGCAATGAATTTAGTTGGTGAAGTTGAGAATCGTGAGATTTTACTGATTGATGACATGACCGAAACTGCTGGTACTCTGACTGCGGCAGCAAAATTGTTAAAGGAACGAGGTGCTAAAAAAGTGAGTGCATTGGTTAGTCATTGTGTGCTGAATCAAACTGGAAAAGAGCGACTTAGGAACGGTAATTTAGACGAACTTATTACCACCAACAGTGTCCATATGGATGAAGAGGACTTACCGATTCGGCAATTAAGTGTTGCCCCTTTACTTGGCGAGGCAATAAAGAGAACCCACACCGACAACAGCATATCCAGTCTATTTGAAATAAAAGGGTTCTAAAATAGATTTTGATTCAAAGAAATAAACAAATCGCAGTCATTCTTTCGCTTTAAGTTTGTGAAATTTATACTCACATTCTTCACATTTACCTTATCCTTCTTACATGGATCAGATGCTCTTACATTAAAAATTGACTCTTCTGATCTTCCTAGAGATCAAAAAATACCTCAGCACAGTTACTCTACAGTTTTAAAAGATCCAACCTCGGCAGTGGTTTCGGTTACCACCCAACAATATGTGCCGCTAAGATATTCAGGTTCCTCTAATCCACTAGAAAATTTCCTTCGTAGATACTATGGATTGCCAGAATTAGATCAACCCGTGATGGAAAAAGTTCCTTCTGGAATTGGTTCTGGAGTTGTCGTTACCGCTGAAGGGCACATAATCACCAATGCTCATGTCATTACTGACCAAAGGACAGGAAATCTTGTTGAAGAAGTTCTGGTTCAACTTGCAGACAAAAAAGAATTCAAAGCTGAAATTGTAGGTTTCGATCGTTCCACTGATGTTGCAGTCTTAAAAGTTGATGCAGACGAACCACTACCTTTTGTAACCTTGGCGGATAGTGATCTTCTGCAGGTGGGCGACATCGTATTCGCTGCAGGTAATCCTCTGGGTATTGGTCTGACCGTAACTATGGGAATTGTTTCTGCAACCCGGAGAACGGAGCTAGATGTATTTAGAGGCCAACGCGGTGCTTATGAAAACTTCATCCAAACCGATGCATCGATAAACCAAGGCAATTCAGGTGGTGCACTTCTCGATACGAAAGGTCGTTTAGTTGGTATTAATACTGCGATCATTTCGCAGACAGGGGCCAGCATTGGAATCGGATTAGCGATTCCTGTGAATATGGTTCGGAAAGTTTTGATTGATTTTGTACAAGCTGGATCCATCAGGAGGGGGTTCCTTGGAGTTGAGCTTTTGGAAACCAAAGATATGGATGGTGCATTAGTCGGTAAAGTTGTTCCACAAAGTGCTGCGGACATTGCCGGATTTCAAGCAGGTGATATTATTATAAAGGTTGGTAAAGTATCAGTTTATTCGGTTAATCAATCAAGATTGGCAATATCCCAAACAGAACCAGGTACAACTGTCCCTATCATTATTAAAAGAGACGACAGGGAGATTAGTTTAAAAGTAACTTTGGACCTTTTAGGAAACAGTTCTAAACTTTTGATTCCCGGTATTACTTTAAAGTCACTTACTTCCTCCGTGAAAGAAGAGTTTGGAATTCCAAATGCAGTTCGCGGTCTAGTTGTAAGCAGATCAACTGGTGAGGAAAAGACTTTTAAGAAAGGAGTTGTAATTGTTGAAATAAATGGTGCACAGGTTTCATCAATTGATGAAGTAAATCAAAAATTAAAACAGGGTATTAATCGGTTCTATGTGTGGTACCGGGGAAAATATTATTTTCACGCATACCGTATACCTTAGATTTATTGCCTACAAATTTTTCACTCAGATTCCGTCCAACCCAAATTAACCTCAGGGCCAACTGACCTCAGTTGATAAGAGATATCTCGTAACTTTATTGATTCGTTTTCGATTTTTAAGTCCTTATTTGAGCGGGCATTTAATAGTGATTCAGCGACTTCTCGAAAAGCGATGGAGGGTTCAAAGTTCCCTATTTTAGACCGGTAAGAGCCGGGATCTTTAGAGAACTTAAGAGAACAATCACCACAGCAAAAAGCTACTTTCCTTCCTTCAAAAACAATTATCTGTTCTGCAGAAACTTTTTTTTGTGAAACAGGACAGTTTGAATTTACGGCAACTTTGTCGATGGTCTGAAGTCCAATTGTATGCATTTTCGTCTCAATTGAACTGATCACTCTTTCCTGATCAAGTGTAAGTTTTCTGACCGAGGCGGTTAACTTCTTATGCTGGTGCTTCATCTCTTGATAAGAAGTGTTGTCGACATAAGACCTTTTCAAATTTTCTGCTCCAATTGGAGTGATTTTAGTTTGCCATGCAAAAACCTTTTTTAGGTTCTTTAAATTGGTTAGGTGAGGAATTGAAGCGTCAGAAACTTTCGTTCCATATAAATTGAGGTATTCGAGCGAATTTAATTTTGATAAGTGGGGTGAAATGCCATCAGATACTTTGGTATTTTCAAGGTGTAAACGAGTTAAAAGCCTAAATCTCTCTAAATTTTTGCCGCTTAAATCAGAAATTCTAGTCCTTGCAAGATTTAGCCAAAGTACTTGGTCTGCAACAGGAAGAAGCTTTTCTAACATTTTGTCATCGAAGTCTTTACCCAAGTATGAGGCGTTTATGTAGAGAGCATTGGTGTTTTGCGCAATGGGCATGATTAAAACCCCCGTTTTAGCCACGGATTCTAAGGCAGCAGAAGAAGCTTTTTGTACCTCTGGCAAAACCAATTTTGCTAATTCAGTCTCAGACTTTATTTTCTTTGGTAGATTATTGAGAACTTGCTCAGCAATCTCTTGAGTGGATTTTTCTAGGTCCGAGACCAATACATCAAATGAAGCACCCAATTTAATCCATTCTTTGATAACTTTTAATTCTGAAACAGTTACTGGACGATATGACTCATCTTCTTCATATGGCGGCATTGCCTCTTCATCATCTTTCGGTAGAGTAATACGGTATACAAGCTCGCTAGAAGCAGGATCCCCTTTGATGATAATATCTTGCCCGGCACCTCGTCCACCTTTCAACAGTAACTCACGGGTGTGCATGCGTAATTTCCCCTTATCTTTATTTTCTCCATGGCAATTTTGACACCGAGCCTCGAATACTGGGGCAATCAATTGATCATAGACCTTAAAAGAGGTAATTTCTTTTTTTAAATCTTTGGCAGCCAATGATTGGAAAAATAATATGCTAACAATTGTGACTAAGAATTTCATAAGTACATTGAGTAAATTTTTAATGTCTTTATATTAAATTTGATGAGTGCTAATACGCAAGTGTCTACAACCTCAAGTCTAGAAAAAATCGATTGGAGCAAGGAGCTATGGTTTGGGCTAATGTTCATTTGCATTGGTTGGACGGTCTGGCCATTAATGGTTTACTTCCTTGGGAGAGCCATCGGATTGGAGTACTTTTTAGATTTAAGTCTTCGCGTCTGGGCTGAAGATAAAGTTTATGGTCCAATCTCTCAATTCGGATGGAGATCTTTGTCGCGCATTCTTTTTTTATTTTTTCCTTGGATCGCATTCTTTTTATTACGGTTTGTTTTAAACAAAACCAGAAACAATAAATAGTTCTATCCTTTAATTACATTATTTTGGTAATCGCAAAAGGAAGAATACTTTCCTTCTTTTTCCATCAAACTTTGGTGAGTTCCACACTCCACAATTTTACCTTTCTCTAGGAAAATTATTTGATCTGCCTCTCTTATGGTGCTTAGGCGATGAGCTATTATCAGCGTCGTATGCTTTTTCAAGAGGGTTGATATTGCGATTTGAATTTCTCTTTCCGTTTCAACATCTACACTCGAAGTAGCCTCATCAAAAATCATTATAGGTGAAGATTTTAAAATTGCACGAGCTAAGGTTATTCTTTGCTTTTCTCCCATACTTAACCTTATTCCACGTTCACCGATCTGCGTGTTAATACCATCTGGTAAACTTTCGACAAACTTACGAATACTTGCTGCATCTAAGGCTTCCATCATTTCCCTTTCACCGGAAAGTGGAGAAGCAAGTAATAGATTCTCTTTTATAGTGGCATCGAACAGAAAAGGGTCTTGGGAAACAAAACCAATATTTTCCCTGAGTTCATTTAGCCTAAATTTCCGAACATCAACATTATTGATGAGTACGGACCCCCCAGAAACATCGTAATATCTGAGCAGTAGACTTGCTATTGTGGTTTTTCCAGAACCAGTTGGGCCAACTAAGGCAGTCGTGGATCCATGAGGGATGGTAAAATCCAACTTTTCCACTAAATTCTGTCTATCATTGTAAGCGAAGGAAACATTTTTAAAAGTAATGTCCTGTTTTATGGTTGGAAACCTTACCGGTTGTGTAGGATCAATAATATCTACTGGAGTGTCCAAGATCTCAAAAACCCGTTCTCCAGATGCCTTACCTGCAGAAATTAAATTGTTAATTGAAACCAACTGTCGGACAGGTTCGTAGAACATATTTGCGTAGAGTAAAAAAGCGAAAAATTGACCGGTCGTAAATTCGGGATCCGTTCTTAGCAAGTGGGCCCCCATACCAACTACAGCCAGTATTCCCAAAGAAGAAGTAAAGCTTGCACTTGGCCCTTGAATAGACCATCGATACATTGCCTTTAAGGATCTTTCTTGAAGTACTTCTCCAATTGAGCGAAATCTTTTTCTTTCTCTTTCCGTAAGGGAAAAGGAATGAATTAATCGATTTCCCTGAATGTTTTCGACTAATAGTGCGTTTAAGTCTCCGGATGCTTCGCGTACTGCCTTCCAATTTTTCTTAGAGATTTTGGAATAGCGAAAGGCCATAATGCACAAAATTGGAAGAGGTAAAAATACCAATACAGCAAGCCTAGGTTCTTGGGTAAACATCATGATAGTAACCCCTAAGAGAGTAAGGACAGCAATTACCCCTTGTTCGGTTCCATCTAAAATAGCTCTTTCAACATTTTGAACATCTTCAACAACCCTAGAAGAAATATCACCACTCTTTCTTTGATCGTAAAAACTGATTGGTAACTTTAGTAGTTTCCGATGTAAATCTTCTCGAAGTTTTAGAATTACTTTTTGCTCAAGTTTATTGTTGAATCGAATCCTTAGACTGTTGAGTAATTCTTTGCAAAAGAACATGAGTGCAATCATGGATACCCCCTGAATTAAATATCCATTGGAATTTCCCTCAGATAAGAAAATAGTATCCAGCACTTTTTGGATCAAGGTTGGCACGAAAACCGATAAGACCGTCATCACACATGCCAAGGTGAGTGTGAGAAAAAAAAGAAACTTGTGTTCAAGTAAGTAACTACTGACCCTTCGAATAACTTTTTTATTTCTTTGAACTGACATGGATCTTTGAATATGAAATATTGTTTTGAGTGCTGAGAAAGAAAACATCAAACTAGGGTCGACTGGTGCTACTGTACTTGATTTACCATCCCCTTATGAAGCCCACCCAAACGGTTTGCTGCACCTCCCCCGTTTCATAGCTAAAATAAAAAAGCATTTGCTTGGTCAGTTACCCAAAAGCTACCAAAGAAATTTCACAAAGGGTTTTGATGGATTTTTGTGTCTACATTTAAGCATCGAACCTAAAGAGATAATCGAATGTGTAAAAAATGCAAAGTCGGATGATGAGTTAAATCGAAATTTGAAGGTCCTGTTACCTAAAAATCTTCGGGCAAGCACTTGGAACAGAAAAGTGGTTCAGATGGGGATGTCAGATCTTGCTCGTGAAAAACTCAATGAAGTTAAGAAAAATCTTAACGCGGATCATCGTGAAGACCTACTTTCTTTTGCCGATATTATCGATTTTGACGAAGAAAAAATTAAATAATTTAACTTAAATTCTTTTGACTGTTACTAATGTCAGGTCATCACGCTCAAAATTTTTGCTGGAGAATCGGTCTAAACTATCAAGCACATTGGCGTTGAGAGAATTTGGCTCCAATGAAATTGCGGAGTCGAAACATTGGATCAGTCGGTTGAGTCCAAATTCCTCCTTCTCTAAACTTTCTGATTCTGTAATTCCGTCCGTGTAAAGCATTAATAAATTTCCAGGAACGAAATCAACGGTATGATCTTCTGCAATTTCGTCAAAAATATCTGGACTGACCATCCCAACTGCCATACCCGAACCTTCAAGTTTGATCACTCCGGAAGATGTGGATAACAAAGCTGGTTCATGCCCTGACCTGGAATAAGTAAGGGTATTTTCTTGGGTGTCTATAATAGCTAAAAAAATAGTAATAAACATATCTTCCCGAATACGATTCTCTAATTCTTCATTCAGCTTTTTGAGAACTTCCGAGGGCTTTCTTGATTTAGTCAGATAATGCCTTAGATTCGTTTGGCATAAAGCCATAAGAAGAGAAGCAGGGACTCCCTTTCCGGAAACATCGGCAATTGAAACGGCAAATTTATTGGAACTGAGCTTTTTAAAGTCATAAAAGTCACCTCCCACTTGAGCAGATGGTGTGTAATGAGCGTCAACTTCGAGTCCCTTACACCCAGGGAATTTCTGGGCTAGAAAAAGAGTTTGTACTTCGCTAGCCAATTTGAGGTCAGCATCCATTCGAGATTGGGAGAGTCTAAGGTTCATGGCATCCGAATTTCGGATCGCCAAAGCAGCTTGTTCTGCAATCGAATTAACCAAAGAAAAATCGGTTTCAGAAAATGCTAATCCATTTGCCGGATTTGCTACAGCTAAAACACCCAGAGTTTTATCATTGTAAATCAAAGGAGAAAAAATAATTGAACGGATCGTAAGAGAAGGATCTTCATGTTTTACTATCCTTGGATCATTTTGAGCATTTTCGACTAAGACGGCTTTTCCGGTTTTAGACACTTGCCCTACAATGCCCTCTCCATGTTCAAGGACTTCTGAATTTAATATCTTTTCTAAGAATCTTGCTCTAGGTTCGCCTTCGTTGTCGCTGATTGAGCCTCTGATTTTTCTTTGCGGGGGGAATAGCCCTTCCACCGCGGTACCCTGGAGTCTTCCATTGGGTAACTTTTCATAAATACATGCACTCATGGCCCCAGTTGTGATGACCGCCGTATGAGCAATTCTTTGGTATAAATCTTTTTTCGCGATACCTTCTCCAATTGCCACAGCTAAGTTGTGCATAAAATCGACTACGATTTCCTTTTCCTGTTGCAAGCGAACCTTGTCATCGGACATCAAATTGTGAAGAGAGCGGAGTTTTCGTAGCTTAAAAAGCCAGATTAGGGAGCTAACTCCAATACCACAAGCAATCCAAAAAAATTCCATACGAAGTGTTATTCTTTTTTAAGGGGAATTTTCTCTTTTTTGATCCATAAACTTGATTACATCGCAGAATAATCTTTGATTTTTTGAGTTTAAATTCATCAACGATCTGTGGGCTTGATAAATAACTTCGGCACTGGCCTGCTTATTTGTTTCCTTTGAGTAAATTTGGTCTAATTTTTCCAAATTTTCGAAGTGTTCCTCTGAAACAACTGCGATTTTGTGGATCCCAAGATTTTTGACAGTCTCTAAATTTCTGTCTTTTAAATTAAGTAGTGTAAGACTTCCACTACTTTTAACCTTTATGGCTAAGCTTACAAGAATTCCCAAAAAAGTACTGTCTAAACTTCTGCAATCTTCGAAATCCAAAACAAAATTTATCTGTCCCGATTCCAGACGATTGAGAAAAAATTCCCTTAGCGGGGAGCAATTGAGAAAAGTTGCCTTATCGCTAATTTTTACAAAGCTTCTTTCTGGAGTATCATGAACTTGATAATTTCCTTTGCTCACTGTGGAAATTAATCAGATACAAGATTGATTAGCGATGTAACTCGATAATTTGAGTCTCAATGCGGAATATTTAATTAATTGCTGCCTTTATGGCTTCAAAATCTGGAAGTTGCTTGGGGTCGTCGGAAGACCAAGCGAAGTTTATTGTGCCGCTTGGGGCAATTACAAAAGCCGATCTTTTAGAAACGCCATTAAATCCAATAAACTCATCGTACAAAACACCATATTCTTTCGAAACGATTTTGTTAAAATCACTCAAGAGAGTAAAATTGAGATTTTCTTGTTTAGACATGACCTCTTGGGTGAAGGGACTGTCCACACTAATGCCAAAAACTTTTGCATTCAGAGCGTCGTAGGAAGCAAGATCGTCTCGCACCGTGCAAGCTTCTTCGGTACAAACGCCAGTGAAGGCAAAAGGAAAAAATAAGAGAACAACAGTACTTTCGCCAATGTATTCACTTAGTTTTACATCTACCAGACCGTCTGCATTTTTGGTCTTAAGGGAAAAGTCAGGTGCTTGAGAGCCTATTTCTAGTGTCATGAGGGATGGGTTTGGGGGTTATAAAAATTATAATTTGGTAATCTTCTTCAAATTTATAGCAAGACGAATCATCATGTTGATTGATCCAAATAATAATTCTTCGCTCGTACAAGACATAAATTAGATGTAAAAGATG
>MDSZ01133947.1_pt1 | contig 15842 bp, 23 predicted proteins | sample 811201 | NCBI WGS metagenome assembly MDSZ01 (sample SAMN05326647, study PRJNA326480) | marine metagenome | isolation source: seawater | place: Indian Ocean: North | collected 2010
ATTGGATGCAATGCGCGAATCCACACAACGCATGGTCGACATTTTCGGTGATCGCTGGTATGCCGAGATACAATGGAATAACATCAAAGAGCAGCATGAACTTAACAAATATGTAATTCAAGTTGCCAAAGAGTTTGGCGTTGGACTGGTTACCACAGCCGACAGCCATTACCCCAACCAAGACGCTTGGAAGGACCGTGAGCTTTACAAGCGTCTTGGTTGGCTTGGTAAAGGTCGACCATCATGGGCGGAGGAAGAGTCTGAATTACCAGAAGGAGTCGATGAGATAGGTTACGAATTATATCCTAAGAATGGTGATCAAATGTGGGATAGCTATAAAAAATATGCTACACTGACAGGCTTTGAATATGATGATGACACTATTCTTAAAAGTATTGAAGAGACACATCGAATTGCATTTGATCGTATCGACAACTTTTTACCAGATAATACGGTTAGGTTGCCTGAATTTGTTGTGCCTGCGGGGTTCACGGCAACACAGGCACTAGTAAATTATGCGCTTGAAGGGTTAAAACTAAGAGGTTTACACACGAATAAGCAGTATACAGACAGGCTTAGATCGGAATTGAACACAATTGATGAGCGGGGATTTTCAAAATACTTTTTGACAATGAAGTCCATTGCCGATGTTGCTACAGATATGATGCTGGCCGGCCCCGGCCGTGGCTCTGCTGCCGGCTCTCTTGTTGCATATGCTCTTGGAATTACGCAGATTGATCCAATCAAGTATGGCCTACTGTTTTCTAGATTCTTGCGATCAGACGCAACTGACTATCCTGATATCGATTATGATGTATCAGACAGTATGGCACTAAAAGAAAAGCTAGTTGGTATGTGGGGAGAAGATTGTGTTGCCCCTATTTCAAATTGGAACACCTTACAGTTGCGTTCACTTATCAAAGATATTTCAAAACTATATGGTATCCCATTTACAGAGGCAAACACTGTTACATCAATTATGATGAGAGAGGCAACACCAGAAGCTAAGATTAAGCATGGTATCCGTGCTGGTGTGTATAACCCAACATGGGAAGAGGTCATGGAATTTTCGCCATCCCTTCAAGCATATCTTAAAAAATATCCGGCCGTCAAGTCTCACGTTGAGGGTCTGGTTGGACAGGTTAGATCCTGCTCTAGACATGCAGGCGGAGTTGTAATTGCAGAGGGTCTTGATCAAAGCATGCCTTTGATTAATTCTGGCGGAGTCAGACAAGCCCCTTGGTCTGAAGGCCAAAACGTTAGGCATCTTGAGCCAATGGGGTTCATTAAATTTGATCTGCTTGGACTGTCAACACTAAAAATGATGGAGGGTTGTATTGAGCATATTCTCCAAAGGCATCATGGGATTGAGAATCCTACATTTCAAGATATTAGTAATTATTATGCAGAAAATCTTCACCCTGACGTGCTAAACTTTGACAATCAAGAGGTCTACGAAAACATTTTTCACACAGGCAAATGGGCTGGGATCTTCCAGTTTACCGAGCAGGGCGCTCAAAAATTCTGCACAAGGGTTAAGCCTCGAAATATTATTGATCTTTCTGCAATCACTTCTATTTACCGGCCGGGTCCACTAGCCGCTGGTGTGCATGATGAATATCTAGAGGCTAAAGATAGCCCGCAATACATTAGATATCTAACTGATGAGGCAAGAAACATCACACAAGAAACATTTGGATTCTTGATTTTTCAAGAGCAAATTGCACTCTTGGCCAATAAGTTAGGGGGATTAACTCTTGACGAGGGCAACATGCTTAGAAAGGTGTTGACCAAAAAAGGTACAGGTAAGGGCGGCGTTAAAGATCAGCTTAGAATCAAATTCATTGAGGGCTGTGCAAGAAACAAAATCAGAACCGATGATGCCGTGTCGCTTTGGAATAAGTTCGAATACTTCTCAGGATACGGCTTCAACAAGTCACACGCTGTATCGTACAGTGTAATATCTTTTCAGTGTGCTTGGCTGTGGAATTACTACCCAGCTGAATGGATGGCAGCGTTTTTGGATAAGGAGCCAGAATCAAGAAAAGAGAAAGCAATTAACATTGCTCAGAAGTACGGTTTTGATATTGAACCACTTGATATTAACAAGTCGGGAACAGTGTGGGAAATTAGCGATGATGGTAAAACATTAATTCAACCATTAACATCTATTAAGGGGCTTGGCTTGTCTGCAATTGAGCAAATTTTAAATTGCAGGCCATTCAAAGATGCTGAATCACTTTTGTTTAATGAAAACATTACGTATAGTAAGTTGAATAAAAAGTCACTGGATGCTTTATGTCGCGGTGGTGCCATAGATAATATTATTGATGACAGGTTTACAGGACGTAAGCACTTTTGGTCAGCTTGTGTAGTTGATCGACCTAAGAGTTTAAAAAAGCTATCTGAAAACATTGAAACATATAAACCGGAAGGAGATTTCAGCGAAGAGGAAATTATACAATTTAAAACAGACTTAACAGGTATCTTTCCAATAAATTTGGTGGTTGGCCCTGAAACAATACAAAGGCTGAGTGAAAAATTTGTGCCACCAATTTCTGAGTATGATCAGGACTTAGAGGTTTGTTGGTTCATACCCAGAAAGATTATACCTAGAAAAACAAAAAATGGAAAACTTTATTGGATTGTTGAAGTTATTGATAGCAACAACAATCTTACAAAAATTCGTTGTTGGGGAGTAAAACCAGAAAAAGATAAGATTAATTTAAACAGACCATATATGGCCCGATTGAATTATGATGAAAACTGGGGCTTCTCAACATACGCGATTGGTAGAACATTTAGACTATTAGCATAAGGAGAAATAATGTCGTCTAAGAAAAATTATGATACATCAGGTAAGCGAAAGCGTAAAAAGAAAACAAGTATTGGCTCAAGTCAATTAACCAAATATGGCCAGCCCGGGCCACATGGTGGCAATAAACGATATAAGAAAAGATATAGAGGCCAAGGTCGATGAATAAAATATTTATGCTCGCTTACATCACAGCGGCCATTATATTTGGCCTTGGACTTGAAATTGTAACAGAATCATATAGGAAAGCAAAGGAAGCCTAATGAACGATAATACTAAAAAGGTAATGTTTAGCTCAAAATCAAATGAATGGGAAACACCTAAAGATTTTTTTGACAAACTTAATTGGAGGTTTGGACCTTTTACTCTCGATCCATGCGCCACTGAGGACACTGCGAAGTGCTCCAGCTTTTATACCGTAAAGGATGATGGTTTAACAAAAAACTGGAATGATAATGTTGTGTTTGTCAATCCACCATATGGCAGAGAAATAAACAGTTGGATTAAAAAATCTTTTGATGAAAGTAAAAATGAAAACACCACAGTCGTAATGTTGATTCCCGCAAGAACAGACACCAGATATTGGCATGATTATGTCATGAAAGCTAAAGAGGTACACTTTGTTAAGGGTCGATTAAAATTTGGAGACTCTAGCAACTCGGCACCCTTCCCCTCCGCCGTTGTTGTTTTTAGCAATAGTGCTGATACAACTCATGGATATGGGGAGTATCCTAAAACTTATACCATGAGTCGCTAGCTTTAATGTCATTTGTTTCTCTTAATCACAGGCTGTGTTTCATACACATCCCAAAAGCTGGCGGCAGTAGTGTGTCTGAGGCGCTAAAGAAATCGGTGCCAACAGTAAAAAACCAACACAATGATCATCGATGGTCTGGTAGCGGTCACTATACAATTTATGATTACAGGGAAGAGTTTGGCAGACTACCTGATTGGTCTTTTGCTATAATCAGAAATCCATATGAAAGGTGTGTATCGGCATTTATGGTGCATCCTGACTATGGAAAAAAATATCACTTGTTAGGTGCCGATGAAAAGCGAATGTTTCATGAATGGGAGAAGTATTTAATTTTTTGCGAAAGATGGAACAATGAACAGAGAGGCCAGCTTTACCTGCCAAATAGAATTACAAGTTTATCAGCTTTAGGTCCAAATGTTCAAGGCCCAGCTATTCACGCTCTGCCTGCAAATTACTTGGTTACAATTAATGGCAAGATTGCAGTTAATACACTCGTTGGAATGCGGGATATTAAAAAGATACCTGCTCTGGTGCAAAAGCACACCGGCTATCAAATGCTCAATGTGTTACATGAGAATAAATCTGATTCTGCACAATATATGAATTTATTATTGACAAATGATTGTAAAAAAGTTATAGAGAGAGTCTACAAAGAAGATTTTGAACTTTATGAGAGAGCACATGAATAGGGCGCAAAAAAGAAAACTTAAGAAACAAGCAAAAAATAATGAAATATTAACGGAGCAAATTTCACTTTTTGAAAAACTCCCAAATAGTTGTGATGCATGCAACAAATCATTTGACAAAACAGATAAAGAAATGGTATTCTCTTGGAAGGTTGTTGTTAAAGAAAAACAACAAATAGTTAGATTATTTTGCCCACAGTGTCACGACAAAGCTACGAAGGTTTTAGAAAATGCTAGTTGAAAATTTAGATTTAAAAAAGTATAGAGAGTTGAGAGATAACAGTACCCCTTGTTTAATTAAGTTTTACAGCGACGGGTGCCACTATTGTCAGGAATTAAGTGGACTTATGGAGGATATTGCCTCTGATTTTCCCAAACTTAAATTTTACAAAATTAATATTGATGAATATCCAACCATGCCGGAAGCACTTGGATTTGATGGGGTGCCGACAATTCTTCTTTATAATGTTGTTCCTGATAAAAAATATTATTTTTTTGAAGAGCCTAGCCATCCAAACAGATTTACATGGTATAGTAAACTATACATCGAGAGAAATATAAAAAGATATTATGGAGGATTACAAAAATGAAATTAAATTTATATTTAGCGGCAGCTAACAATTATCGGTCGAGAGCCCAAGAAGCACTAACAGCCCTAGAGATTATTTTTAATAATCCACAGGCAATGTCTAGCGACATGGATTATGTTGACAATATACAAAGATGGACTACCACCCTTGTTGAATGTGAGCGTGGTATAGAAATTTTACACAAATATTTTGGTGCACAAGCCGAGGCTGTTCAGACCGCAGCACAAAGGAAGACCGATGACTCTGAATGAATGTTTGAGTTATGATGATGTTCTTCTGACCCCACAGTATTCTGATATCGAATCTAGAAGTGAGATCAATATTGGATTGTCTTTGGACATCGACCACAACTTTTCTATTCCCATAGTCGCTTCTCCAATGGATACTGTCACAGAAGAAGACATGGCAATTAAGATGGGCGCTCTTGGTGGTATGGCAATATTACATCGATACAACACAATTGATGAGCAAGTAGATATGGCTACAAAGGTAAGGCATGCCCTACCCATTGATATACCAGTTGCTGCCGCAATTGGCGTAACTGGCGATTACTTAGAAAGAGCACAAAGATTAGTTGATTGTGGCGTTACTATATTGTGTGTAGACGTCGCTCATGGCCATCACGTGCTAATGAGGCGCGCCCTGTTTTCTTTAAAAACAACTTTAAGTGATGACATACACATCATGGCAGGGAATGTCGCCACAAGGCAGGCTTTTGAAGACTTGGTTGTCTGGGGTGCTGACAGCATTCGTGTGGGAATTGGGGGTGGCTCAATCTGTTCAACACGAATCCAAACAGGACACGGGGTGTCAACGTTGCAGTCTGTTATGGATTGTGCTGAGATTAGTAGATCTAGTGGGGTGTCCATAATCGCTGACGGCGGAATAAAAAACTCAGGAGATATGGTTAAAGTTTTAGCAGCCGGCGCTCACATGGTTATGGTTGGCTCTCTCTTGGCCGGTACAACTGAAACTCCCGGTGACATTATAAAGAACAAAGATGGTGGAGACTATAAGGTTTATCGTGGTATGGCTAGTAAGGAAGCTCAGATAAAGTGGAGAGGCAAAACAAGCTCTCTAGAGGGAATTTCAACTTTTGTTACATGCAAGGGTCCAGTTGAGCAAGTTGTTGATGAGTTGACCACTGGTATAAGATCAGGCTTTTCTTACACTGGCGCGCGAAGTTTAAATGAATTACATTCGAAAGTTAAATTTATCAAGCAAACTAGCGCTAGCATGAGCGAAAGCAGCACACATATTTTAAAGAGAAAATAATGTCAGATGTTGAATATGGCAAGCAACAAAAAAGAATTATATTTAATGAGTCGGACCACCGTCACGCTAAATTAAAAATTCAATTAAAACATGATGGCATGTCACAGGCGACATTTTTCCGCTCTTTAATAACAGGATATCTTGAGAAAGATTCAAGAATTATTGACTTTGTTGAAGATTATAAAAAAGAAAACAAAATTCAAAGTAAAGACAACATCATCAAATCAAGAAAATTGATTGACAAAGGTGTTGAAACTGCTAAAAATTTCTCATTTGAAGATAGTGAGATAGAAAACATATTTGATTTAATAGAAAAGGAGTACCCAGAGCTATGAGTAAAATCGGTGAGATAGTAGCACATTATTCAAAAAACAACAACATTATCAATTTTGGTGTCATTACTAGCCATGAAACCCGAGATAAAGGTGAGTGGATTAAAGTTAGGTGGACAAATAGAGAATTCCAAACTGATGACGAGCTTATTTCTGAAGAATTGTGGATGTCAAAGAACGAAGTAGAGGTGGTTGAACCATTCGGCCTGCTTAGTGATCTTCATCTTGCAATGATTGAACAGGCAAAGGTTCACTTTGTGAAAGATGACAAGTGATAAGTCAACAGATGGTTTAAGGCCATGTTCAAGAAAGTGTATGTCGTCTAAGACAGCATGCCCGGTATCTGATTGCCGACATTGGATTGAGTACGAAGACGATTATAATTGTTGTCTAGTAACAGTTTATAATCATGGGCCGCTAACCTTAAGAGAGGTATCTTTAAGGATTGGTGTAACCTTTGCAAGAATCAAACAAATAGAAACTAAAGCCCTTAAAAAAATAAAAAATATTCTCTCGGATGAAAACCCGTTTTTTTAGCTTTTTAAGTATCGGGGCACTATTTAATACTGAACACGTTAAAGGAGTTTTAAATATTATGAGCAAAAAGTTATTAAGCGAAGCAGAATTTAGAAAATTCGCTAAATTAGCTAATCTCTCTACACTTGCCGAGAAAAAGATCGAAGAAATCTATACAGAGGCAGAAGAGTCAGTTGAAGAGCCTGTTGAAGAGGAAGTTTCTTTCGACGATGAGGAAACACTTGAAGAAGAGGAAGAGCTTGAAACTGAAGAAATGGACATGGAGGCCGAAATGGGCGATATGGGTGGTATGGACGACGCACCTGAGCCGGCCGGCGACATGGGGGGTGATGGCGAAGTAATGCTTTCAACCGAAGATGCACAAAGTGTAGCTGCTGCACTTCCAGCAATGGAAAAAATCGCAGCTGCTGTTGGGGCAGATGATGATCCGATGGGTGGTGAGCCCGAGGATGAAATGGATCTCGATGCGGAACTCGGAGGGGGTGATGATGATGATGTTCCCGGTGGTCGCGACATGGGCGGCTATATGCAAGAAGATCAAGAAGGTGACGACGTTGAACTCAATGAGGAAGAATTGATTGAAGTCGTCGCGCAACGTGTAGCCCAGCGGTTACAGAAAGAAAAAAGCATGGAAGACGTAGTGTCTCAACTTGCGGAGAGAATTCTTAACAAGCTGGAAAATTAATTTGTTAATCAATTAACGTGTTATAATAATGCCACTGTTTTTGCTTGACAGTGGCATTTTTTATGATATAATGTGTTATTATGGAAATGATTTTATATTCTGTTTTAGTTTTTATTTTTGGAATTGTTACCGCAAAGGTATTTAACGGACTTTTCTCGTTAGGTTTATCGGTTGCTATCGTTAGAAACGCCGTCGAAACATCACTAAAACTACTGGGTCATGCCGCTGTTGACATAGCGTATATAAAACAATTAAAACTTAAACTTTTGATTGAAAAGGGTGAGACGGAGGGCAACATCGAAGCGCTCTCTCACATTCAAGAGCAAGAATTTAACCGATGGAGAAAACAAGCCATTCAGAACATGAAACTAACCTTGTCAAATAGATATGAATTTATGGCTGAATTTAACAATTGGGATCAAGCCATGGAGAAATTAAATGAAATTTATAAAAAAAACAATTAAAGATTTGATTAAAGATATAATAGAAGACAATAAAGATAAAACTCAAGACTCGTCTAAGGAGGATGAACAAAAGATATCCATCTTAACTACTGGAGATCTTTTGGGGGATCTGAAATTAACCGACGACTCTGTACACAGAATTGGTTTGTTTTCCGACTTGGACGCGGAAAAAACGGCTGATATTGTATACTCGTTGCTACAACACATGCCTAGCGAAAAACAAAAAAAGGAAGAGCGTCAGCCTGTTGAGTTTCACATATCAACTTATGGGGGTTGTGCTGACGATATGTTTGCCATCTACGATTTGATGAAGACTCTTGATAAGTCTGAACAAGAAATTCATACGACTGGCTGGGGTAAAGTAATGTCCGCCGGGGTATTGTTGTTGGCTGCTGGCACAAAAGGCAAAAGAAAGATAGGCAGAAATTGTAGGGTAATGATTCACGCAGTCAATGCGGGTAATGCTGGCGCACTTCACGATTTGGTAAATGAAATGGAGGCTATTCAAAATATACAAGAAATGTACATTGATGCCCTTGTTAACGAAACCTCTATGACAAAATCACAATTACGAAAACTAATTGAAAGAAAAGTGAATGTTTACTTATCAGCACAAGAAGCGGTTGATTTAGGTATAGCTGATATAGTTATTTAGGAGGATTAAAATGGCAACTATCAAGGGGTGGCACGCCTCACTAATAGCGAATAAAATACAAAGTATATTTGAAGATAAAGGCTATGCTTTCTTTGATAATAGAAAGTCATGGAATCTCAATATTGTTGGTATTAGAAATTCAAATTCAAAAGCTAATAAGTTTGATGATACAATGCTAGTGGTATATCGAAATGGTAGGAAAAATTGGGAAGTTAAGAGCTACCAGATTACCACCGACCCCGGCAGGTATTGGCTAAAGAGACCGATGAACGTTAATGGGACAGCAATTGTTGTGCCTGATCAATACAGGTCCATCTACAAATTGGGAAAACACAGGGGTGTCTACGAAGCGTTAGTGCAGACTGGCGGGCCTATCTCCGTTTATCGTGATTCAAATCGTGATGACATATTGAATTTGGAGCCAGACACTGTAACTAGCGGCTTTTATGGCATAAACATACACAAATCTAGCAACAGCGAATCAATTAATGTTGAAAAGTGGAGCGCTGGTTGTCAAGTTTTTGCTAGGTCATCAGAATATAATGATTTTATCAGGCTTGTTAAAAAGTCTGAAAATTTATATGGCGACACTTTTTCTTACACCCTAATTACTGAAGATGATTGGAGTTCTGTAGCGTGAGCCTTGAAGAATTAATATTAAAACACTATGGTAAAGATTTTACTTTAAACCAGCTTATTGAAATGGTTGAAGAGGTAATTGATACGGACGTTTTAACTGAGCAAGAATCGCCAAATCAAAAAATTCAAGATAAAGAATTATCGGTTACGATGCCGATTATTCGAATATCAGAAAAGATGTGGGGAAAAGAAGGCTCGCAAGATAGAGAAATAATTCAAAAGCTTTTGGGCAGAATTGTACAGTACGGGACAACATTGAAGGACAAAATTGATTTAATCAATGACTTCCTAACTAATCCCCCACAAACCGAAGATGTTTCTGAAATTTTAACTAATATCGTTTTGTTAGATACTTTAACCAACATCATGGTTCACTTTAACGCGTCTGCTGCCGGGTTTACCTTTGAGGGCTTCTTGTCAGCCTTATTGTCTGGACAGCAGGTGCCAGCAGGTACAGCAGGAATTCAAGATTTGATTGACGCCGATGACAATCCTATAAGCCTTAAGCTGCTCACAGAAAAACCCGGTGATGTGCACGGTAGCTATCGGGATCTTGTTGATCACTTTATCGATCCGGGGTCAGCTAAGCAAGATCCTGAGAGTGGACAATATGTTGGAAGTGCTGGTGCCGAGGGCAAGATGACTTATGTCGTGGCTTTGAAATCTTTCAGAGAGAAAGAGGCCGGCGAAAAACTTAAGGGTAAGGAATACATTAGATTTTTTCAATTTGATTTTACCGCTGATACATTTTTCGAATCGCTGGTCAGTAACAAAAACAACGTGCCGTTATTACTACTACCAAAAGACTTAAATGCAGAGCCACAGGTAGGCGGTGAAATGGAAACAGAACAGAGTGTCGATTTCTTGTCAGATGAGCAACTTTCCCAATTGATGGCAACATCTAGAAAGGTTTATCAATATTTGACCACAGTTTATGATGCCAGTTATTTAAATCAAGTATTGCCAAAAATTGAGTTAAAGCCATCTGCCAATGGTAAAAAACTTATTTTAGTCTCAAAAGAGAGCGGCGAGCCTCTTAAAAGAAGCGACATCGAATTACCGCCGGCAGATCCAAGAAGAAAACAAGTTGCCCAAAGAGGCTTCGAAGGTTATAGAACCTATGCTGAGTCAGTTAAAATTTTAAAAGCGGCCCTACAACAAGATAAGAATCAATTTTGGTCTCTTATATCAAAAACAGCAGGATATACTGGTGCGGCTGGAGAAACCCAATTTATAATCGGAGCAAATTATTATAAAGAAAAAGGTTATGATAAGGACGGCTTTGGATATGTTGGTATTATTTATGTTGGCCGACAAGCTGTAACAGAGTTGGCAGAAAAATACGCAGATGTACTAAATCAACAAATTTTTGATTTATTTTCTAAAGTTCAAAATCTCTCAGAGCAGATTAACTCATACTTTGTGGCCGGCGACAAGGCAGAAGGTGTCGCTGCAGCAACCACTGCGGGTACGATTAAATCAGAAACTGAAGATTATATGCAAAAAACTAAATCATAATCCTTGACATAGATATGATTTTTGATTATAATACTTATACCACGGAGGAAATGTGCCACAAGTAAAATATGATGATAATGAATCTTTGCAAAAAAAGATTCTTGAAGGTGCTAACATTCTTGCAGACAATGTAGCTACTACTTTAGGACCTAGAGGTAGAAATGTAATTTTGCAAGAAAAAGGTAAAGCACCTTTTATCACTAAAGACGGCGTTACAGTTGCCAAGTTTGTTTTTTTTGATGATTTAATTATGAATTCTGGTGCTCAAATAATCAAACAAGCTGCAATTAAAACAAATTCCGATGCCGGTGATGGCACCACCACTTCCACAGTCATAACACGTTCATTGTTGAACAATGCACAAAAGTATATAACCTCTGGTGTTTCCCCTATTGAATTAAAAAGAGGTATGGATTTAGCTGGTGCTGCTATCTGTGATCGTCTTTTGGAAATTGCACAGCCTGTTAAAAACGTAAACGACATTTCACATATCGCGACAATCTCTGCGAACAATGATAAATCAATTGGTGATTTGGTTGCAATGGCCGTAGACAGAGTTGGCAAGGATGGTTCTGTGACAATTCAAGAGGCCCGCGCAGTTGAGACCACTCTTGATATTGCCGAAGGTTTCAATTTTGATGCAGGGTATTGTGCTGGTGCATTTGTAACTGATGAGCGCAGGGGTGTCATGAGCTATGCTGATCCCTTACTATTGGTTACAGACGCTAAGATTTCAACAGTTGAGCAAATTTTACCAACCCTTGAACTGGTGTCTAGAGAGGGTCGACCTTTGGTTATCGTTGCCGAGGATATTGAGGGACAGGCGCTGGCAGCACTAATTATGAATGCTATGAGGGGTACGTTAAAAGTGGCTGCCATCAAAGCTCCTAAGTATGGTGAAGAAAGACGAAACATACTTAGTGATCTAGCTCTTTCTGTTAACGCAGAGTTTATTACTAGAGAGTCTGGAGTAAAATTATCCGAGATTAAATTATCACACTTTGGAACAGCCTCCAGTATTGAATCAACGAAGTACAACACAACAATTGTGGGCGCTAATTCTGACTACCAAAAAGTTGATGAGCGTATTCAAATTCTTAAAAAAGAATTGCAAGAAACTGAATCAATCCATGAATGTGAAACTATCCAAGAAAGAATTACTAGACTTGCATCAGGCGTTGCTGTTATTTATGTTGGTGCTCACACTGAAATTGAAATGATTGAAAAGAAGCACAGGATTGAGGATGCACTAGAAGCTGTAAAGTCAGCACAATCTGAAGGAATCGTATCCGGCGGTGGAACAGCACTAATCCGTTCTATTCAAGACTTGACTATTGATACTGAAAACGATGAACAAGAATTAGGTGTTAATATTGTTTTAGAATCAGCTTTTAGTCCCATCAGGCAAATGGCTTTTAATGCAGGAGAATCTGCTGACTTGATCATTAAAGAGGTGAAGGAATCAGATGTTGAATTTGGCTATGATTTTCGTGGTCGCAAGATGGTAAACATGATTGATAATGGAATCGTTGATCCGGTTAAGGTTACCAGATGTGCACTTCAAAATGCAATTTCTGTAGCTGGCACCCTAATTACAACAAACCATGCAATTGTGCAAGTTTAAAAATAGGTTAAAATGAATAGTATTAGCGTAGGTGAATTGTATCATGTTCCACAGGATGTATTGTTAATGCAATCTGATCCTACTGGCGCTACAATGAGTGCGTACTATAAAACTTATAAGCCCATAACTGTTGTTGTTGTTGGTGAAGCAAAAAATAATATGACTGAAGTTTTGTACAACGGTCAAAAATGGAAAGTTAATGAGAAAGATTTATATGTTTTGGAGAGATAATGCCAGTTGTTAAATTTACAGAGGTAGCCAAAGACCTTAATATTACTGAGGGACGGCGGTACAAACTAAGAGAGGTCTACATAAATTCTGAACACGTCATTCTAATGCGTGAGGATGACTATTCGCATGAACTTCTTAATGAGGACAAGCTACCAGTTGGTTTAGACCGTCGTCAAAGATTTACTAGAATTTCATTACAAAAAGGTTCAGCAGGTCAAGAAATTGTGGTTGTTGGAACACCTGAAATGGTTGAGCAAAAACTATTTTCTATCAACAAAAATATATTGAGAGGGTAATATGAAAGATGATAGGTTGACAATTCAATATTCTGTACGTGCTGATGAAATGAGTAAAGAGATTGATCGATTAGTAAAACGTTCGCACGGAAGAATTTTAGAATTGGCGGATAAATTTGATCAAGATATGTTAGAGATTGAACAGGCTGCGCAAAATAACAATATTACAACTTTTATGAATTTCATTACTGAAATTCGCGATGAGATAGCGGAGATTGACTACTCACTCAACGAATGTGCTTCCGTGGCATACGGATACCATGATTATGTTCTTAATCGAATGAGACCAACACAACCAGTGCAGGAAGGTGATTTTACAAATTTGGATGATGACCATGAAGGATAAGTATTATCATATTTACGCAACGACAACTTGTCCTCATTGTGTTCGTGCCATAAATTTGTTGAATGAGTCTGAACATGAATACTTGCTAACTTTAATTGATAACTCTCCAAGTTTTTTTGACGTTATCAAAGAGAAGTATTCTTGGAAAACCATACCAATTATATTTGAGTGTTACAATGATGACAAGGAAGAAAAAATGATTGGTGGGTGTAGTGATTTAATGGATTATTTTTTGACACCACAGGAAGAAAACCTTGAAGACCCCACTGAGAAAACTGAATAATAGAGCGGGTTCGTTTTCCAAAGTTGTTAAGCACTTAGCAGACGATCCAACAACAATTCACTTTCCGTTTTTTGTAAATGGAGGGCTTGAATTGTCCTTATGTGCAGCAGAAAACAAAATCATTGGCCACACTAACCATTGGTGTGTTTATGATTTCTGGCAATGTTTAAAGGATGATCCAAGAAGATTGGCCGATAATATACAATTCATTGTTGGTTATGAACATTTTGAAGAACGTTTTTATTATCACATGCAAGAACATTTTCAAGAGAATGTTGATGTTTTTGTTCGCTCTGCACAATTTTATGCTTTGAACATGTGTAATGAGAGTGGTCAGATTTATAGCGGAAAATTTATTGGTACAAAATATATCAATGAAATGTCATTGTTCAACATGAAAAATTTAGAATTGCATAACCTACAATTAAACATGCACGAAACAGAAAAGCCAATTGAGATTATCGATAAAATTAATAGCGACGAGCAAATTATTATAACGCCACCTAAATTCTCCTACAGGCTGTTGCCCGGCGCTCAAGTGGACACACTAGCAGCCCCCAATATTGATCACACAAGATTGCATGACAAATTGCAAGAAAAGAATAAATGGATCATGGTTTGCAATTACCACAATAAATTATCTGAGATCTACAATAACCTTCACATTGAGTATTATGATCAAAATTGGAGACCGACAAGCAAGTCGGAAGCAAAGGAGATGTTAATTGTTAAGTCGTGAGTTGTTAATTGCATGCGTTCTTTTTAGTTTGGGTCATGTGCTAGCATGGTTCCAATTAAATTCCCAATACATTTGGGACTGGTGGCGCGATCATCCTGTAACTACTGTGGCAATTTATTCATTTCCTTGTGGATTGTTGTTTTATTTTGGGTGGAGACACGCCACAGTAGCGATGGAATCCGTTTGGAGTGCACGCCTTATTACCTTTGGAATATCTTTTCTTGTATTCCCTATTCTAACTTGGTATTTGTTGGGCGAAAGCATGTTTAAGCCAAAGACTTTAGTCTGCGTGGCATTATCTCTATTGATTATATTAATTCAGGTGTTCTGGAAATCGTAGATGAGTGCAATATTCTTGTTTGACGTTGATGGCACACTAACGCCGGCAAAAGAAAAGATTGATGAATCTTTTGCTAACAAATTTGCAAATTGGATGACAGATAAAGAGGTGTACGTTGTCTCTGGGGGCTCTTTTGTTAGGATTATAAATCAGCTTGGCCTTGACGTTGTTGAAAGATGTGCCGGTGTGTTTGCTTGCATGGGCAACATTTTTTATCAAAAGATTGATACGATAAATGACGTTGGGTATAGTCAATGGGAGGTGGTTTATGAAAACAAGTTTTTTGCCCCCAAAGGGCTATATAAAGATTTGGACAACATCGTCAAGAAATCAAAGTATCACACAAAAACAGGCAAGCACTATGAAGAAAGAGTGGGTATGATTAACTTTTCAATTGTTGGTAGAAATGCCACAATTGAACAAAGAAAAGAGTATTCTGCTTTTGATAAATCAAGTGAAGAAAGAGAAGAAATTGTAAAACTTCTTAAGGAAAATTATACATCATTAGATTTTGCAATTGGTGGAGCAGTAAGCATAGATATATTCAACGTTGGAAATGACAAATCTCAAATTATTGATAAACACTTTGGCGATTCATTTAACAGTAACGAAGTAGTATTCTTTGGTGATAGAATTGCTTTTCCGGGGAATGATTACCCCTTAGCAACAGCCTTAAGTGAGTACAAATTAGCGCGCTCTTATGAAGTTAAAGATTGGCAAGAAACTGCACATATCTTAAACACAAGTCAATTTGTGTAGATAGTATTAAAATTGACTATTTATTATATGGAGATTATTAATGGACATTTCAACTGCAAGTTGGTTTAACTATTTACATGAAGAAATAATTAGTGAAGGTCTGCGAGACATAGGTTTGCCCGAGAGCGTTGTTGATTTTATTGAAGCAGCGATGCCGAACGCACCCGAGAAGGCAAAGACATACGCAGGGAACGAATGGAAGAAATACGAGTTGCCCCGCCACGGCAGAGTATATGCTCAAAGAAATTGGGGAGGTTTTATGGAAAGAACC
>MDSZ01234530.1_pt1 | contig 15842 bp, 21 predicted proteins | sample 811201 | NCBI WGS metagenome assembly MDSZ01 (sample SAMN05326647, study PRJNA326480) | marine metagenome | isolation source: seawater | place: Indian Ocean: North | collected 2010
ACAAAAAATCAACTTTTTCAGAAGAATTATGGACGAATATTATTTGTGATAAGTTAGTAGTTCTGTCGATTACCTATGTTTGGAGATACGGTGAATTTGGACTATTTTTAAATGAAGAAGAAAAAAAAGAAGTTTTAGAGAAGGATACTGTTATTATGAATGATTACCAATCTGAATTTTATCAAACTACCGATTGTTGTGAAAAAATTGTTGAAATTAAAGAAATTGATAAGTATAGTCAAGAGGAGAAAGATGAAATCTATAAATCAATTTATGAAAATGTAGAAGAAGAGGAATTGTTTGAAGAAAGTATATTAGAAGAAGAAAATGGTTGGAGCTTAGATGATACCATTTATGAAATTTCTGGAGGAATAGTATTAGAGGAAGGAGAGATGGAAGAAGTTTCGTTAGATAATTAAAAAATAAAAATATAAAAAATAGATTGTTTATTTTTTATATGAAAGTGTTTGTTTCTCCTCCGTTTGGAAATTACATTAATCTTCCAAATATTTTATCTGTAAGAGGTAGTTTTACAGTAGAACCAAGAAGTGGTTTATTTCAACAAATATGCAAAACTCTACGATTCTCATCTCAACATAATGGTTGGATTAATAAAATAGGATTACGCAATAAAGGAATAGATTATGGAATACAAAAATACGGAAAGAGTTCAACAGGAAATGGTAATGTAATTAGTATCGCAATCTTGCAAAAAACAGATATATCTGAATTTTTATCTAAAATTCCTACTAATACAAATCTTGAAATTAATGTAAGTTGTCCTAATGCTGAAAAAAATATGATTGATGAAGATATTGATAAGTTTTTGCATCCAGAACGTAAATGGTGTATAATTAAAGTCTCTCCTTTAATATCACATAATAAATTAGATAGTTATTATGAAAAAGGATTTCGTCAATTTCATATTTCAAATACCTATCCTACAGATGCAGGGGGATTAAGTGGTCCATATTTGATTCCTCACAATAAAAAAAATATAGAATATATGCGTAATAAATATCCAGATGCTACTATTATTGGGGGAGGAGGAGTGCAGAGTCCAGAACATATTGAATTATATAAATCTTTTGGAGCAAATCATATTTCAGTAAGTAGTTTATGTTTTAATCCTATAAAATTTTTACGTTTCTATTATGGGATATATTGAAAATATGTTTATTTTTTATTATTTTTTTTAAAAGTCAAGTGTTCTAATATATAATCTAAATCCATTATTGGTGCTGCATAATGCTTTTTTTTAACTTTATGATGTGTAATATGTTTTTTTGGAGAAACTAAGAAATCTAAATAATGAATATTTTCTAATTCTTTGGTATGAATAATTAAATTAAATATAGAAATTAAACCAACTGCACTTATAAATGATATTTCAGTAGGATAAATAGCATATGCTCCTAAAATAAAAGGAAACATATAAGCAAGAAAAAATTCTTGAATACTTACAGCATTACCGATACTGGGAACCAATATATTATCAAATTTATGATGAAAACTATGATACTTATAAATAGATGTATTTTCATGAAAAGCTCTATGTGTTAAATAATAACCGACGGAATGAATGCTTAAAATACTAATCATTTGACTAAAATAAAAAGTAAAAGTTTTATCAATTAAAAAAAAGTCTACAAAGCAATATACAACTGGACCTACACAAACTAAATTAAAAAAACTAGCATTTAATCCTTTTCTTAATAAATATTCATTTTCTTTCATTAATTGAAAATAACTACTTGCAGAAATGCTAATATCAGCAGTTCTTCCAAGTAAAAATATAAATGACCCTAAAAACAATCCTTTTATATAAGAAATGTAAAACATCTTATATAATTTTCACAAAAAATTTTTATAATTCTCCATCTTCTTTATTATAAATAGATAATGTCCTTGCACTTGAATCTATAGCGTCAATATATTTTGGCATCCAAAAATAAGGAATAATTTTTCCATATCCTTTATAGTGTATTTCAAACATTTTTCTGTAATAATATTGTTCTGCTGTTGTTGGATAAATATAATCTTTCATATCTTCCATTTCTTCGCTACATAAACACGCTTTTTCATACATATTTTCCATATTAACACTTAGCTCTGGGTATTTCGTCATTTCATTTTTCAAAAAATAATTATAACAATATTCGCGCATAATTAAATAAAGAGAACGAGTATTTTTAGAAACACCATCACTAAACGCTTCTTTTCTTCTATTTAAAACAGCATCAGGAAGCAACTGTTTATCAAAAATTGAATACTTCATATCACCAAATGCAGCTCTTATTAAATGTTTTTCCATTCTTTCACCTTTTTTGTTCCAACGAATTTCTGGTGGTATAGATAAATAGTAAGTAGTAAAATTACGATCTAAAAAAGGTGTTCTTGGTTCTAAGCCGTGAGAAGAAATACATCTATCGGACCTTAATACATCAAAATAACTAATATTATTTAATAATCTTTTACATTCTTTATCAAACTCCAAACAGTCAGGCGCTTGAGAAAAATAAATATATCCTCCCATTAATTCATCTGCGCCATCACCATTAAAAATTACTTTTGCTTTACTATGATTACTAATATATTTTCCAATTAGCCAGTTACCAATACTTGCTCTTACTGTAGTTGTATCATAACTCTCAATATCTTTAATTACATTTTCTACGTTGTTGAAAAAATCGTCTTCATCTAATATAATCTCAGTATGATTTGTATCCAGATATTCTGCAACTAGTTTCGCATTTATCAAATCTTCTGAGTCCTTTACTCCAATACTAAATGTTTCAAGTTTTGGCAAATTATTTTCTTTATGATACAAGCTTACCAAACTTGCTACTAAACTACTATCTAATCCACCCGATAATAAACAAGCAATTGGTCTATCAGATGTAACACATCTTTTATATACAGCATTTTTAAAATATACCTGTAAATTTTTCATTATTGTTTCATAGTCATTATTCACAGGGTTTGGCATAATAAAATCAAAATATTTTACGTTCTTTTTTACTTGTTCCCAAGAACTGTTTACTTTAAAAGATAAATTGTATTCAGAAAAAGTGCCAGGTTGAAATTGAGAAATATTATAACTAAATTTATTACTTGTGCTTAGCTCTTTACTAGTATTTTTAAGAGATTTTAGTTCGCTTGCAAATCCAAACATACAAGACCTGTCGTTTATTAGTAAAGGGTCATTATTTGTATTAGTTTTACTTTTCTTACCACTTAAAACAAATAATGGTCGCACTCCATAAGGATCCCTTGCAACAAATATTTTACTCTTTTCAAGCACCAATCTAAAATCAACTAACACAAAAGAAAATACTCCATCTAGCAACTGTAAAGTATGTTCCATACCATATTTTCTGTATAAATGAATAATTATTTCACAATCTGAGTCGGTTTGTAATTCGTCTTCAATTTCTAATAATTTTATTAATTCTTTATAGTTATAAATTTCTCCATTACAAATTAAACTAATATCCTTTATAATTATTGGTTGATGAGACTCAGGATTTAAACCATTAATAGCAAGACGATGAAATCCTGAAATTGTTTTTATCATAGTATTTTTTAATATAGAATATTCAGGTCCTCTATGCTTACCATTTTGAAAATCTTCATCTATAGCTTTATGAGGAAACTGTCCCTCGTAATTTAACAAGCAAAAAATCCCGCACATTATATTTAAAAGAGTATTATCTTTAAGTTTTTTTTATACTTGTATTCCATATAAGAATGTTTAAATTTCTTGACAACACCCCCAAATCTGAGAAGAAAGAAAAACACCAAAAAAAAGAAAAGCTTACAGATAATTTTAGCAAAAATAAAGAAATAAAAGAAGAAGATAGTAATGTTGAAGGCTTTAGTCTTATGTCTAATTCTTTAGGCGGCGCTGAATTTATGACAAACAAAACTGAATTATTTGACTTGGAGGCATCAAAAGAACAAATGAAAGGAGGATTAGAAAGCTTAGTTGCTTTACTTCCTAAAAATGTAGAAAATATGGTAAAATTGAAAAATAAGAAGGAAGGTTTTGAAAATGTAATGGAAGATAAGAAGAAAGAAGGTATGAAGAACAAGAAGGAAGGTATGAAAAACAAGAAAGAAGGTATGAAGAACAAGAAGGAAGGTATGAAAAACAAGAAAGAAGGTATGGAACTTATGGAGGAAGAAGACGAAGAAGAAAAAGAAAAGGAGGAAGTTGAGGGTATGGCAGTAATGCGTAGTATGGATAACAATACACAAATATTTGCTGGAGGAATTACTGTAATTGCTTTGCTTCTTGCATTTAAATTCATGCACGGGAAAAAATAAATTATTTTTTTAATCTTTCTTTTACATTAAAATGAGTTACATTCAATTCAATAATATATTGGTTGTTTAATTCTAAAGTGACTTTTTTATTTAAATTAGGAATTTTATTTAAAGTCCACACTAACATATGCAATAAAAATAAAATGACATTCATATATAGTCATTTTATTTATCTTTTTTCTTTTTAACTCATACTACGACTGGGAATCGAACCCAGGACAACTGCTTGGAAGGCGGCCATTTTACCACTAAACTATCGTAGTGAACTATACTATTAAATTATAATAAATTATTGTAATTTAAACCAATTTCAGCTAATTAAGGAGAAAAACGCTTGTAGATTTCCAAAGCAACCAAACCTCCGAATACTTGAGCTACGATGTAAGGAAGTAATTCTGTGGTGCTTATTTTTCCAGCAGACGCCATTACAATTGAAACAGCAGGGTTAACGTGTCCTCCTGAGATATTAGAGGCAAGAAGAATTACCAAAGCCAAAGCAGCACCGATAGCTAAAGGATTTCCAGTAGCAAGAATTACATACACAAAAACAAGGGTTCCTAAAAATTCAACTAAATACTTTTCCATATATAAAATAACTTAAGAAAATTATTAAAGCATAGGTCTATTACTTGGATTGGCTGCTATTTTAGGCCCTGGCACATAGCCTCCACTTCTTACTTTCTTTAGTGCACTATCTACTTCATTTCTATTATTATTTCCTGTGAAAGAATAAGCTGCTCCAGATGCATTTAAACTACCATTTCCAACAGCGCTTGCTTTTCTTCTTGCTATCACTGAGGATGCATCTCTATTTCCTGTGTATTTTTTCTGTAAATTTTGTGTTACAGTATTTGCAGTTTCAGGATTGGTTAAAAAATAGTTTCTTCTATTCATAGAAAAAGTATTCTCATTTGAACTTGTGCTATCTTTTAATGGCATAGCCGCTTTCCCATTTAATTGATTATTTTGTATATTTTGAATTAAGCGAAACATTTATAAAGAAGTATATACTTTATAAATAGAATATGTTTATGCTAAATTATTTAATGTTTTATGTCGTTAAAATTTCTTACGACTGCTCTTTGTTTTTTGTAGCGAATATAATCGGAAGAATCAGCTACAAATTTTACGTTGGTTGAAGCAGCTTCTACGCCAGATCCATCACAGGCAGAAAGAATGGAACCCATGCGGTTAGCAAGACCAGGTTTTGCTGATTTTAATTGATTAGGTCCATCACAGATATAATTTTCACGACTCAAGAAATCACCAGAGTTATTTACTGCACGGAAAGGAGTTACGACACGACTTCTACCATTAATTACTCCTACCGCATTTTCGTTATTCCAACCACTTCTAAGTTGGGCTCTTAATAAAGTATCAGTACTATCAGTCTTTTTTGCACTTTGTTGTCTATTTGAGAGAACTACCATTATATATACTAGAAATATTTTATTGTATATCCTAAATATAAATATAATCCTATAGATATTATAAATGAGTGAAGAAAATAGTCAACAAAAGGTTGATGAAATTACTTTGGAAATGTTTATGAATAAAAAAACATTTGAAAAATATAAATCACAAAAAATCGGAGAAACAATTGCTGAAGATTTAGATTTAGAAACCTATAAACAAGATATACAATCTATATTTCAAAATTTAATGAATGACTCAAATTTTCAAATTCATCCGGACGTAAAAGAATGTTTTAAAAATTTCTGTAAATCCACTATTGATTATCTTCAAAACAAAGAATTGTTTCAAACAAATACAAAAATATATGAAAATATTGATGATAATAATGTAAAAACTTGTGTTACAAACAATATTCAATCAGTATGGGGAGACCAAATAGTAAAAAAAAGCGAATAAATTAAAATATACATACATATTAGATGGCAAAAACAAAAAAAAATAAAGTCAATTGTAACCCTGCAATTAAAAATAAATCTTTAAAAAATACTTGTTACGATAAAAAATCATTATTATTAATTAAAAAAGAATTTAATAAAAATCATTCTAATGATTTAATAGAAACTAGTGACCCAAATAAAATTATTGAAGAATTAAAAGTAAAAATGAAATCTTGTAGTAAAGAAGATTGTTGGCTTCAAGAAATTAACAATCCTGATTTGAAAAAAAAAGTAAATAATTATTTATTTGCACCTAAACAACCTAAAGAATGGAAAAATCAACCTCATTATTGGTTAAGTAATTATGATATTTTAGAAGTTCTCAAACAATATGAAGAGAAATTTTCTAATTTTAAATTCATAGGTCCTACACCAATAGATTTTGATAGTAGGCCATATGTTTTAGATGATAGTTGCGTTTGGCAAGAACTTTGTGAATTTAATTTACAAAAATATATTAAGAAAAATATTGATAAAATAGGAATCATATTTAATTTAGATAAACATAATCAATCAGGTTCACATTGGGTTTCTATGTTTATAGATTTACAAGACCGTTTTATTTTTTATTTAGACAGCGCTTTAAATCCTATTCCTCAAGAAATAGAACATCTAAAACACAAAATTTTAAAACAAGCAGTTCAAGCAAATATGCCTTTAGATTTTGATACAAATTATCCTATTATGCATCAAAGAGGAAATAATGAGTGTGGAATGTATTCTTTATTTATGATTATTACTATGCTAACCAAAAAAGTAAAAAATAGAACATTAAAAACCAAAAAACAAAGAATTAATTATTTTAAAAAAAGAATTCCTGATAGTTTTGTATTTGAGTATAGAGATATTTATTTTAATAAATAATTTCTCCCTTTATTTTAATAAGAATGGATATTGTTATTGAAAACTCTGATATATTTAATAATAAAAAAGAAATAAACAGTAAAACTGTAGAAGATATTTTATCGAAAATTGATAGTGCTACTGAACGTAGAAGACAATATGGTAGTATGATGTATTTTATCGCTCAAAAGAAAGATAAAGAAATGAGTAATGAAAAGAAAATGCAAGTTATAAAAGAACTTAATACCATTTTTAAAAAAGTTGAAGAAATTAAGAAAAATGAAAAGAAAAATACAGAAGAAGATGAAGATGAAAAGCAACAAAGTATTGAAACAGTTACCATAGTTGAATTAGCCAAACAGCCTAATTCCAAAGGTAATTTGTTAAAAAAATATACCATTCAAGTAAATGCTCCCAATTATCCTATAGCTCCATTAGACCAAGTAAATTATTATTTAGATGATATTCAAGCTTATCATAATATGATTTTTGCAAAAGATGATAAAGAAAGAGCAGAAATGTATGAAGATATGAATAAATACAAAATAAAAACGCCTCAAAGAATCGTTCCTCAAGGATTAACTATGCAAAAAGTTGATGACAAACAGGGAATAGCAACAATATCAAATGATTTATCACAAGTTGCAGAAAATCAACAAAGTAAAGGAGGAAAAAAGAAAAATAAAAAAACCAAACGTAAAAATAAAAAGAGAACCAAGACAATAAAAAGAAAGTGTAAATAAATATATAAATATAATAAATTTAATATATTTATATGAGTTTATTAGTGCACAAGGAAAATCAAAACCTGTTATGGAATGTAATTAATAAAAATAAGATTATTGTTCGGTTCTTTAATAATATATCACAACAAGAACAATATTCTTGGTTTCAGAACACGATGAGAACTTTTCATAATAAATATCAAAATCAACCTGTAGATGTAAATCAATTATCTGCAATTAATAGAGAAATTATTCAATTTATGATTCAAGATGCGGGCACATATTTTCAACCTGTATCTTACCAAAACGAAGGAAATAACGAGAACTTTGGAGAACCTTATAAAAAAGAAAGTAAAAAAGACGAATATTTATCTGATTTTGAGAAAAGACAACAATTATACGAGAACATGAACAGAAAAGAAACACCAAAAGAAGTGAATTTTGCTATAGAAAAGGATGAAAATCAGCAAAATGTGGAAGAATTGATAAAAAAACAACAGGAACAGAGAAATTTAGACTTACAAGTTTTTAGTTCTCAACAATTAGAACCTAATCAAAAAATTGATAATGAGAGAGTTAGGTTAGAGGTAGAAGAAAATACAAATAGTTTTGTAAAAATACCTATTGAGAACTTTGAGAACTTTATAATGCAACAAGAGGAGTTAATAGCTTATAAAAACAAGGTTTTAACACTTTCTAAAGATGTAGAATGTTTAAAAGATACTATAAAAGGATTTGAGGAATACGTAGGGGAAAAGACAGATAGAGTAGTAAATAAACAAAGAGTTGACATACTATTTAAAGAATTAGAAGAAATAAAAAAATTACTTAAAAATAAAACGGAGTAAATATATGGATTTATTAAAAAATACTTTTTTTATTAACTTAGAGTCAAGAATAGATAGACTAGAACATGCAGAGAAAGAATTTGAAAAACTAGGTATAGAGGCAGAGCGTGTAAATGCTAGAAAAAATCACAACGGAGCTCTGGGATGCACGTTTAGTCATATTGCTTGTCTTCAATTAGCAAAAAAGAGAAATTATGAACATGTATTTATTTGCGAAGATGATATTTGTTTTAAAGACCCAGAACTTTTAAAGACAAATTTGGAAAAGTTTCAAACAAATTGTGATTTTATCTGGAATATGATTGTAATAGGTGGAAATAATGTGCCTCCTTATCAAAAATTATCTGATTATCATATTCGTATTTTTCAGTGTCAAACTACAACTGGATATATAGTTCATAAAAATTACTATGATACATTAATCGCCAATTTTAAAGAAAGCGCAACTAATTTAATGAAAACTGGGAATAAGAAAATGTATGCTTTGGATATTTATTGGAAAAGACTTCAACTTCAGGATTATTGGTTTATGATTATTCCAGCTACAGTAACTCAATATGAAAGTTACAGTGATATTGAAGAAAAAGTAGTAAATTATGATGGATTAATGTTAGATTTAGATAAGCCTTGGCTAATGGAAAGACAAAGATTACAAAGAATGCAAATAAATTAATTAGTTAATTTTAAAAATTCAGATAAGATTTTTTTATTTTTTTCTTGATAACTTTTAGTTTGTAAATTAGAAGTATGTTGTTTTTCAGCAATTTTACTTTTATATGCTAAATGGTTTTGTTGTAAAAGACTTTCTGCATTTTCTTTTTTCATAGGAATATAACCAACTCCTCTTTCTTGTCGCAAAGATTCAACTGAACTATGTATATGTTTATTTTGAATATCAGATTCTTTCACAGCAAATATTGTTTCATCTTTATGAACTTTTCGTAAATCATCAAATTTTAATTTACTAAAAGGGTCACTACAGGCATATTCATCATCATCTTCTTCATATAAGCTATTACCTCCTCTTGATTGCATTTCTTGAACTCCTTTATAAACAATCATGTCTTGTTGATTATTTTTAAGATTTTCAAAAACAGCACCCATATTTCCTTGGTTTACATTTTGGTCTGTTTGGTGAGTTGCCTCGGTATTAGTGAAAAAATCGTATTTTGAATAATCCTTTTTAGATACCATATTTTCATTAAATAATTTATTAAACTTTTTGTTAAAATCTTTAGAAGACATAGAATCAATTTCTTTTGATATTTGTTTCTTATGCTCTTCATTTAAAAAATTTTTTGGCGTATATTCTTTTTTTTCATTTCCAATAAATGCTTTTTGTTTTGATTGGTCTTTACAAAAATTTAAGACTGTTTCAAAAGCTTCTTTATAAAATATAAAATACTCATTTGGTAAATTGGATTTGTCAGGATGAATTTGCACTAATTTTTTTTTTGCCCTTTTCAAATCTTCCAAATTCATATTATAATCTAAATCAAAAAGTTCCAGTATTTCTTTAAAACTATACATATTTATATCAAGATTATGACCCTCCATATATAGTAAAATTACAACATTTTTTTTATTTTTAAATGCAAATCATTTAAAAATAATCTATACTAAAATATATGACTTTAACAAGCGAAGATATTGAGTCTCAAGCAGACCTAGCAGACCTTCTACAAAAAAATCCTGGAAAAGTAGTAATGAAACTGGGAGCAGAATGGTGTGGACCTTGTAAAACAATTGAGAAAGAGGTGCACGAATTTTTTGAAAATGCTCCTGCAAACATACAGACAGTTAATTTGGATGTTGATGAAAGCTTTGATATTTATGCTACATTAAAGAGAAAAAAAATTGTAACTGCTATTCCTGCTATGTTATGTTTTAAGAAAAACAATAAAACCCTTGTTCCAGATGAAGTATTAATTGGTGCAAATAAAGAGGAACTAGCAATATTTTTCAATAAATGCTTATCTAATTAAATAAAATATCGTGTAAAGAAGAAGGACCAATATTAAATGGTGTATCAAATTCTGTTATATCAAAAACATATTTTGATAACTCTGCTGAATCATTATTGACTTTATGGTTTATAATGAGTTCTTCTATTTTTTTAACATTATGATAATAACTTAATATATTACAAAAGTATTTTTTATTATAAATGTAGTTATACAAACAGCTATTATATCCAAACCATTCATAATGACAATTTTCAAAATCTGTTTTTTCTAACGATGATTTAATTATTGTTAGAACTTTTTCCTGAGCTTCTTCTTCCAATTTATTGGGTTGATTTAAAAATTTTATATAATTGCAAACCATAAATTGATTTCTTTTTAAAAAGGAAAATATAGAAGTAAGGCTTCTTAGAAAGTCTATTAATAAATTCTCATTTTTATCATCAATTTTAAAATTAATAACAAACAACCTAATCTTTAAAGTGGTATCACTCATCACAATTCTTTTATTTATCTTAGCATCTTCCTTATTGAAATGGTCTATGATAATTACATATTTATATTTATCTTCGTGAGGATTTCTTAAGAATTGAGGTATCATTTGATAATTTGCATTTGTTAACAATTCTTTGTTTTTTAAATGCACAACATCATTATTGAATTTACTACCTATAGATATATATGCAAAATCTATTTCATCCTTTTTTATGTTTTGGATGTCATCTATTATATTATTAATATCAATTCTTAACCCTTGGGTTTCTTCTTTCATTTTTTATTTACTATTATTAAATAAAAAAAATCAATTTTCTTACCCTATTTTTTAGTCATCTTTTTTTTATTTTTTTTACCACTTTTATTTTTTTTAGTTTTATTATTTTTGTGTTGGCTTCTTTTTTTACTCTTTCCTCCTTTTTTTTCTGTGGGTTTTGTTGCTAAACCTAAAGTCTCAAAAAATCCTTTCGTTTCTTTTGGTTTATCACTTTCTTCAGGTTTCGCTTGAGCCTCCTGTGGATTTTGATTAGAAAATGGATTTGATAAACTTATTTGAGGAAGCATAGATTTATTTTCAGATGGTTGTTCTTGTGGATTTTCTGAACCTGTTTCCTCGGGAGCAGAAGGTTCTTGTTCTTTTAGCTGTTCACTATTTTGCATATCTACAGGTTGTTCTTCTAATTGATCTGATTTTTCTTCTGGATTTTCACTTTCTTTTATTTCATCTGAATTAGTATCTTCAGATGTGCTAGGTTCTTCAACTCCTTTATCTGTGAAAGTAGCATAAGCTAAAGTTCCAGCAGTTACTGTTATAAAAAAATATGCTATAAATGGAATTGGTGGATCGTTCATTTACTTATATTATGTAAATATAATTATATTTCAAAATTCTTCATATAACCAATCGTCTAATAATCCACCCGCTAGTAGATTTGTTGAAATAGATTCTTGATAATAGTAATTCCATATTTTTAATTTATCATGTAATGCAATATCGGATGTTAAATTTTTTAATAAACTCGCCTTAAAAAAATAGTCTTCTATATTTTCTTTTTCTATATTTTCTTCTGTTTTATTTACTTGTATTCTTGTATCTAATCCTGCTTTTTCTTTTAAAGTTAAAAAATCATCTTCTAATTTTAAATCCATATCAGTAATTGATTGTGAGTTCATAAAAAAAGGTTTTGATTTTTTATTTAAATAAGTTACAAATAAAAATGATAAAATTCTCATACATAAATATTGTTTATTTTTTTAATTTGTTTTATTAAATACCTAACTGTCTCATAATGTGCATCTTTTTATCCAACCATTCTGCTTTAATCTCTGTGCTAATAGTATCCTTAAAATGTCTTTCATAATCCTCAGGATTGCTGAAGAATAACATTTCTCCGTTACCATTATTTCCGCAATAAGATACTTTGAAATACAAAGATTCTCTTGGAGACCCTACTCTATCTTCCTCAGAGCGAATACCAGTAATAGCATCTCTAATTTTTGCTCCTGGATTAGGATTTGTCTCATAAAATTCAAAGATTCTTTCACCTGACTTATCAACAACTGCGTGATAACCTGGATCCATCTTCTTGATATCTTCAATTGCCTTCTTCACCTTCTTTCTTCTTGATGAAATAGAGGCATTATCTCTGGATGTATTTACTGAAATGAAATCATCCGCGGTTGCAGTAACTGGAATCCAGTCGTTAGAATTATAGTATGCTTCATCATATATTTGTGTATCTGTTGATTCATCAAATACACTTAAAGCCAAAAGTTGAAATTGAGATTGTGCCATAGTCGCCATTCTATTAATACCTATAATTATAATTAATATTTAAATCAATTTTTTAAATGTAAAAATACTTGAAAACATTTCTACCAGTATGTATATATGCATCTTCAAAATATTGAATTAAGAAATTATATTGTAAAAAATTTTATGAAAGAGGTTCCAAAAATACATCATCAGGAACCAGAAGAATTAAAAGAAACTTTAATCAAAGAACCAGAACCTGAAGAAGATGAAATTCAAGAAAATACAACAAAAAGCAACGACGGAGAAACTTCTATTGAAACAAATGAAACAGAATTGTTACCTGAAGACTTGTCATCTGCTGATGAGGAAGAAGAAATTGAAAATGAAGAAGTTTCTGAGTATAAATATTTAGATGATGATGTATTAAATAAAGAAATTATGTATGACCCAGAAATGAATTATCAATTGCATTTATGTATGTATAGTATGAATTTAAATACAGTAAAACCTTTTCTTTTCTATTATATGTTAAAAAAAGAAAGTTATGAATTTCCAAAAGCCTTTTTAGACCATTCCAAATTTCAAAAAGACGAAATAGGCGGAACCAACGAAATTAAAATGAAAGATGAACCATTTTCTATTTTAAATTTGTTTTCAAAAAGCACGTCAAAAGAAGAAGAACAAGAAAAAGTGGAAGATAAAGAAATAGATATTCAAATTATATTTGAAGAACAAATTGTTGAATATTTTAAGTTAGTTTCCCAAACAAAAGAAGAAGACGTATTAACTTTATATAGAGGATTTTTACAAGAAAAAGAAGATATTTTTTTATTTTTTGATGTAACAAATATGGATTTACCAAATATTTACACATTAGAATTAAAAAACCAGTATAAATTTGAAAAGATTTTAATAGACGAAATTATCAACTCAAAACTTGTTGACAATATTTCTGTTGAAAGTCAACTTGTAAATATATTTATGCAACATAACGAGTTAACTCAAATTAAAGAATTAAATAATGAAATTGTTGATCTTCCTATTCGTGGATATATTTGTCAAGAGGAAGAAGAAGCATATTTAAATACATATTATGAAAATAAAGAAGAAGAAATCACGTTAATTAATAATAAAATTTATCATAAAGATTTTGATTATATTTATGTATTTACTGATGAACCATTAGTATTAGATAATTTGGAAAATATAAAATCATATGCATTATTTGTTAATAAAAATGTTCCCATCATCACAGAGTCAAAAGAAGAAATAGACTTGGTAAAAGATAATTTTGAAGATTATGAAATATTTTATTTTATGTATAATACCAAAAAATATTATGGAGTAAACAGCAAAAAATATTTTCAAGAAATTTAATATTCATATTATGTATAATGAATCATGAAATTTTAGGAGAAGGAACATATGGGTGTGTAATCAAACCATATTTAAAATGTAAATCTAACAAAAAATTAGATTATATAGGACGTGTATCTAAAATAATGAGGGAGAAAGACGCAAAAGATGAATTAGCTGAAATGCATAAAATTAAGAATATTGATAATATTGAAAAATACACGATCAGAACACCAATTAAATGCCAACCTAAAATTGACGATAAATTTGATAAAATTGTTAGTAATTGTACTACCAATAATGTAGCATCAACATATAATAAAGATAAAAACAAATTATCTCAATTGCTTGTTGATGATGGGGGATTAGACTTAGATAAGTTTTCCCGTAAAATTTATGAAAATTTATCTTTACAAGATCAAAAAGTATTTATGACTTCCCTTTTGCATTTATTTAAAGGATTAAAGTTTTTTTCTGAAAATGATATTATTCATCAAGATATTAAATCATTAAATATTGTTTATAACGTTGCTAATGGTAAAATAAGATATATTGATTTTGGATTAGCAGTTTCTAAAAAAGAGTTTATTAGGTCTTCAAAATTTAATTTAAATAAAATGGCAGTGTCTTGGTTTAATTATCCACCTGAATTTAGTTGCGCGAATTATTCATCATTTGTAAATAGTAGTCGTGCAAGATGTAAAGAATTATATGCTGATTATGGAAGTAGTAAAATACAATATACAAGTTTTATTAATGATTTGGCAAATTCGTTTGACAGTTATAGTTTAACACTTGCTATAAAAGAATTATTAAAAACTATTTATCATTTAAGAGGAAATAAAATTAATAAACAATTTTTGGAATATTTAATTAAACTTATGAAAGAATATTCAGAAAGTGATTTAACCTTAAGAAATAAAAACTTGGATGAGTTAATTAATAGATACAAAGGATTATTAAATAAATATAAAATATATACAAAAGCCAAACCAACACCGTCTCCTCAAATAATAGAGGTTGCAGAAACATTATCTTTGGAATTATCCGAAAAAACGAAATTAGTTCGTTGTCCTCCCTCTATGCCTGAATTTAATCCATTTACAAGAAAATGTGTGAAAAAATGCAAAGATGGAAAAATAAGAAACGATAAATTTCGTTGTGTTCAGAATAAAACCAAAAAAAAGAAAAGCTCAAAAAAAGATAGCGATGAAATACTTAATAGTGTTAATAAAAAAATGAAAGAATGCAAAGAAAAAGATAAAGATTATAATCCTTTAACCAACAGATGTGTTAAAAAATGTAAAGAAAATCAAAAGAGAATAATAAAAGATAATCAATTTAAATGTGTTTCCAAAAAGGATTAATATATTTTAAGTATTTAAAAATATATTAATAAAAATAAAAATGTATAAATATCATAATGTGATTATATATGGCTTAGCTGGATATTTTTTTGGAGTTTCAGGACACGCATTTCTTAAAAAAATAACAGCAAATAAATATGAAAAACATTATAATAAGATTTCCTATAAAAAAACCTTTTATGGTTTTTTTTCTTTGTTTGGTTTTTGTTCTGGTGTTTACTTTGGATATAATTCTATAAAGGCTTA